>JAEEGG010000513.1_pt1 | contig 124413 bp, 101 predicted proteins | sample 9134161 | NCBI WGS metagenome assembly JAEEGG01 (sample SAMN16246543, study PRJNA631951) | gut metagenome | biome: gut microbiome; feature: rumen; material: CR-attached | host: Bos | place: Iran: Karaj | collected 2018-10
CTTTCAATCGATTTTGTTCTTATTTCGAGCAGATTTCCGTGCGGAAGGAGGGAGCAATGCGGTGCATTGTAACCGACTGACAATCGGAAAGATGCCGAAATAAGGGCAAAAGCGCTGAAAAATTTAAACACACTCATATTAATTATTGTTTTTAAATGTGGAATTTATAGAACCCACCTTAATTATTCTTATGTTTTATTTTGTATTTAAAAATTCGGTTTTATTGCTCGTTAGGTTTGTTTTTCTTTTGATGTTGTATGAATTGGGGAATCAATTCTATGTGCTTTTAGTCTCTATGTCCGAGAAAAAACGTATTTTTGCAGCATGAAAAAAACAATAATTGCTTTTCTTTTTGTTTTGCTGGGTTGGGGCTCCATGGCCCAAGAGATGCCCATCGTGATGGATGCGCCTGAATGGCTGATGGGGAAAGATACCCTTCGGCTGTATGCAGAAGAGGTAACTGGGGACGGCTGGCGTAATTGGCGTGTAGGGGTAGATGTGACTACTTTCTTTCGCGATGCGGAATTCTTTCTTCCCTATACCAAAGGTTATACGGCAACAGGGTTCTTCCTCAATCCCTATGTCAAACGGAATATTGGTGTGCATGCCCAGTTGACCCTTGGCCTGCATCTGACGGGAGTGGCTGGCTATGAAGGAATACGCAAATGGCAGCCTTTGGTGCGACTTGATTATCAGCCTCATCCTAATTGGCGGTTGGTGATGGGCTCGCTGTATGGTACATTGACACATGGACTTTTTGAGCCCATGCTTGACCGTGAACGTTATATTTATGACCACCAGGAAGAAGGTGTTCAAATATTAGGAAAACTCGCTTTGGGACCTACTCAACTGAAAACAGATACCTGGGTGCATTGGGAAGAACTGTTGGAACCTTGGCAACCCACCCAAGAACGTTTTACTTTAGGAAGTAATAATGACTTTCGTTTGTTAGACTTTGCAATTGGAGAGAGTGAATTCGGAGTGTCTGTCCCTTTCAGTTTCTTGGGCAGTCATCGTGGTGGTCAATTCACCTCTTTGGACACTTGCATTCAGACGCTCTTTAATGAGAATGTAGGCATGAGGCTATATTGGTCAAAACAAAATAAACATTCTTTACGTTTAGACATGCCTTTCTTCTTCTATCAAGATATGTCGCCCACCAAGTGTATGGCCTATGACAACGGTTGGGGTGCCTGGCCTCAACTTTCTTGGAATTGCGCTCTTCCTAATCGGACTCCCCGGTCCCGCTGGTTTGGAGAGTGGCAGATGCAGCTTCAGGCCGGCTATTGGTATGGTCATCAATTTATTGCTCCTCGAGGCAGCTATCTTTTCCAGAGCATCAGCTGGCATGATGCCCTTTTTGCGGTACAAGAGCGTGAGATGCTGACGGCTAAAGCGGCATTAGAAAACCACTATGGGAATCTCTCCTTAGGTTTAGATGCAGAGTTCTATTACGACCTCAGAGAAAAGGGTTTGGACATGGCCGTTGGCCTATACATGCGGTACAAGTTATAGTGGCGCAGGTGCCCTGGTAATTACTTTACCACATATACCTTTTGGTCAATGGTTTTGTTGATAATCGGTTGGTGGTGATGACCGAGTGTGTCAATTCCCAGGGTGTATTTGTGTATGATGCCAATTTTTTCCTCTATCTCTAAATAAGAAATCAGGCAAGTGGTCTTGTTGTACTTGAGTACCAAGCGGCTGATGCCTTTGTTGAAACTGGCGTCACTACTCAGCGTGATGATATAGTTGTGGTCGTCGGAGGTCATTTGGTAGTTGACGGTAAAGTTGTTATACAGGCTGTAAACGTCGCCATTCACAGCCCATGCCATGGCGTTACCCAGCAGTTTCATAAGTGAGATATACTTGAAGTTGAAACTCTTGTGCCGTCCGTTCAGTCCATTGTATAGATGGGTGGGCGTGATGACGTAATAGTCGCCTTGGGGGTGACTGTAAAGCATTGCCATCTTTGCTTCTATACCTCCTTGTTTGGTTGGGGTGACCCTTTCGCAGTAGAAGGTGCCATGTTTTTGTGTAGTCTTCCCTTTCTTAATAATTTCGTGTTTGAAAGGTGCTTGAGTAGAGTGGTAGTGCTTATTCTTTTCAAGGATATTGTTGAGAACGGTGCTGTCAGCTGAGTTAATGCCCTGAGCAGAAAGCATCGTGCAGAAAAAAAGCCCAATGAGGCAAAGCAGAATCTTTTTCATCTATTTCTATATAAAAGCCCTCGATTGCAAAATCGAGGGCTTTTTATTTTACTATTTTTACAAATTATAAAACGGTGAACTTATAGGTCTGGCCATTCAGACGATAGACATAAGTTCCAGGAGCATATTGCTGAAGGTTCAAGCGATATTCCTTTGTTCCGGCGGGAACCACGATGTTGTCAACCATTTTGCCATCCATGCTGTATACACCCATGGATGCGCTGTTGGGCAGGTCCACAGGAATCATGATGTAGTTGCTGGCGGGATTAGGATATGCGGGAGAACTAACTTCGATGGTATTCTCGTCGATGCTGAGGTCTTTAGGATAGATTTGAAAGACCATGGCATGACTATCGTAAAATTTATAGCCGCCAGCACGCTGAATGGCGGAAGCGGGTGCAATCGTATAGAAGCCATTGGAAGTGCCTTCCCAGCCCCAGTTGATATAATATTTGGTCTCATCGGCAGCAGAAGCACCCGCAATCACCCATGCGTGACCAGCGTCGCGGCCACTTGCATCGGGGTCGTATCCGCTGTAATATACAGGACGGAGATTGTCCACAATCTCAGTACGAAGCAATTTCAACCAGTCGGCATCGGAAACAGACTTGCGGCTCAGGTATCTGACATTATCGGAATATTTGAACCAAGTGGAAAGGGCGTTAGGCACATCAAAGCTCTGTGCACCGCTACCATCGATACCCCAGTCCATTCCAACAGCAACACCACAGGCAAACAACAGTTTACCAATGGCACGTCTGTAATTCCATGCGCTGTTACCAGAAATCATGTTGGGCATGCTGTCATAAACAAACTTGTTGGAGTCGAGAGTGAATTTGTATTTTACGGTGGTGTTGTTCCAGCTGCAAATGGCGGTGTTGCTGTTCTCGTTGCCACCACGCTCTGGGTATCTCCAATATTTAATAATCTGACCCATTGCAACAGCTACGCAGCCAGCATAGCAATATTTTCCGTTAATAGTAGGACACATGGTGTTGTATGATGGGCGGACATTCTCTCCCTGGCCCCATTTGGTCTGAATGAGCACACCAGCCTTGCTCAGGTCGCAGGTGAAGGTCTGCTCTTCCAGCTCTTTCCACATGTTGGTGATGGTGGCGGGTGCTGTGGCCTTGCTGTTCTGTACTTCGCTGATGATCTTTGCATAGCTGTCCAGCATATATCGGGCGGAAGGGTTCAAATTCTCGGGGTCGAGGTAGCCTTCGGGTGAGTAGGCCAAGATGGGCTCCACAGCATCGGAGGCCGAAACCACTATGAAACCATTGCCTGCCACATTAAAGGCATACATAGATGGAATGCAGAGGGTTGGGTTGTCGTACTGTTGAACAAGTTTTAGGTTGTCAGCATCCACAGGGGCTTTGGCTCCCGTGGCTACGGTGAAGTAGTATGCTCCAATCTGTTTGGCAGTCTGAATGTCAACATTGTTGGCTTTTGCGCTACCGCTTAACAGGGCAACACATACGAGAATAATAGATAAAACTTTGATTTTCATGTGTATTAGTTGTATTCTTGGTGAATATTTTCTTTTTGTTCAGTTGGCAAAGATACGAATAAAATCTGAAATACAGATTTTAAATTTATATAATTCATCCCATTCGGCTATTCCCAACGGACATTTAGCTATTCGCCAGCAAGTAAAAAATCCCCAACCCCAAGTAGTTACCCAACATATATCCCAGTAGACCTATGGTGATGCCGAGGATGATGAGCTCTTTGTTGTTGAGCAGGGCTGCCACTAAGGGTACGAAAGGCGGTGAGTTGATGAGGGCCACGCTGGTGACCATCGTACTGTCGCTATCCAGTTTGAGCAGTCGGGAGAAGAGTATTTGCAAGAGCAAGGAGCCAAAAATGATAAAAAGAATGTACCACAGGATGTTTAGACTTCCTATCAAATCCATCTGCCGAACATCGCATGCATTGGCTATGGTGAAGCAAAAAAGGTAGACGAAGTAAAGCCCCAAAGTGAAGGATTTTGCCTGTTGGTTTTCTTGCTCTGCCCTACGATTGATTTTGCGAACAAAAGGCAGGAATGAGGCTCCGATGGATAAGGTTGTGAGTATCAGGATAAGAATCGGCGTGGACAGATTGTCGGGCAGTAAGGTGGAGATAAAATAGGAGATTGCTGCTATGAGCAGGGTGAGTGCCAATGGGATGCCAAGCTCACCCAGGCGACCGCTTTGTTTTTCAGATGGCAGGGGCGCTGGGGTTTTCTGCATTTCGGCCTGGATGGAGGTGGGGGCGGGGAGGAGTTTGCGGAAAACGGGCTTGCCAAAACAGATGACAAAAACTAGATATAAGCCTGTGACAATAAGGTCGTAGGAGGTGACGTAAAGATAGGTCTCTTGGTCCATGCCCACCCCTTGTGCAATGGCTCCCATGTTAGGGATGCCTCCCGTATAGATGCCCACAGCAACTGCACTTACTTGCGCAAACTGATGTGTGTCGTACTGTCCGCGGAATAGGAAGAAACCGGCCAAGATAACAATCAGAACGGATAGCAACCCACTAAGAAACGCCTTCAGCGCTTTGCCAGTCGACCAATGTGACAAACTGCACGAAATCAACATCAACGGTATGGCCAGCGGGATGCAGACATTGCCAATGGTGTTGTTGAGTGCGAGTAAATTGCCCTCGCCAATCCATGAGGTTAGATTGGCAACCAACAAGCCTATCACATACAGTACCGCCATGGGGCTCACCCTGTCTATCCAACGCCATTTGCGTGCGAGGAGCATGACTGCCATAGGCGTGCCACAAAGATAGAGTATGTATAGTATCGTACCGATGGCTTGGTGTGTTTTATGATTTAAAACAGAGGTTGCGCGATAGCAAAACCTTCTATTCTGCTTGGTGTTTCTTTGTCTCTTCCAATTCTTCTTTCAGGTATGTGGCAGTATCGTTGTTGGACTGTTGGGCCAAGTCTTCTGGAGTGCCTTCAAACATAATTTGTCCACCACGACGGCCACCGTCGGGTCCCATGTCGATAATCCAGTCGGCCACCTTGATGACATCCATATTGTGCTCAATCACCAGCACGCTGTTGCCGCGGTCCACCAGTCGTTGCAGCACGTCCAGCAGCACACGAATGTCCTCGAAATGGAGTCCTGTGGTAGGCTCGTCAAGAATATAGAGCGTGTTGCCGGTCTCGGGCCGGGCCAGCTCTGTGGCTAATTTGATGCGTTGGGCTTCGCCACCACTCAGGGTGGTCGATTGCTGTCCTAAGGTGATATAGCCCAAACCTACCTCTTGGAGGGTCTTCAACTTACGATAAATCTTTGGATAGGACTCAAAAAACTCAACGGCTTCGTTGATAGTCATATCCAAAACATCCGAGATACTTTTTCCTTTATATCTGATTTCCAGTGTCTCACGGTTGTAGCGCTTGCCGTTGCACACCTCGCAGTTGACATACACGTCGGGCAGGAAATTCATCTCGATGGTGCGCACGCCGGCTCCTCGGCAGTTCTCGCATCTGCCTCCTTTGACGTTGAAGGAGAATCTGCCTGGTTTGTAGCCTCTTATTCGGGCACTCGGCAGTTGGGTGAAGAGGGCTCTAATCTCGTCAAAAACACCCACGTATGTGGCTGGGTTACTGCGCGGAGTACGTCCAATGGGCGACTGGTCAATCTCAATTACTTTGTCGATATGGTCGATGCCCTCGACCGACTTGTAGGGTAGCGGCGATTTCTGTGCGTGGAAGAAGTATTGGTTCAGGATGGGGTGCAAGGTCTCATTGATGAGGCTCGACTTCCCGCTGCCGCTAACGCCTGTCACACAAACAAATCGGCGCAAGGGCAAGTCCAAGGTCACATTCTTCAAGTTGTTGCCTGTGGCTCCGGCTACTACCAGATGGTCGCAGCCCTCCATCGGACGCCGCTTGGGAATGGGAATATCTTTCACCCGTCGCAAGTAGTCAAGGGTGAGGGTATGCTTCTTGGTGTTGAGTAATTTCTCGTGGTTGCCTTCGAATATCACCTTGCCGCCATGCACGCCGGCACCGGGGCCTATGTCCACAACATAGTCGGCACTCATCATCATGTCGCGGTCATGCTCCACCACAATGACGCTATTGCCCAAGTCGCGCAAACTCATCAGCGAGTTAATCAGTCGGCGGTTGTCGCGTTGGTGCAGGCCGATGCTGGGCTCATCCAAAATATAGAGCACATTCACCAATCTGGCCCCAATCTGTGTGGCCAGACGGATGCGTTGCGACTCTCCGCCCGAGAGACTGCTGCTGTTGCGGTTGAGCGAAAGATAGCCAATGCCCACATCTATCATAAATTGGGTGCGGCTAAGAATTTCGCGCAAAATCTCATGCGCCACAGCCTGCTGCTGTCCGTCTAAACGCTCTTCCAGCGTGCTGAGGCGTTCGTAGAGTTCGGTCAGGTCCAAGTTGGCCATTTCGCCAATATGCATGCCGTCCACCTTGAAGGCGAGGCTCTCTTTTTTCAGGCGGTAGCCGTGACACTCGGGGCAGGGTATGGTGTTCATAAAGCTGGATGCCCATTTCTGCAAGGCTGCGGAACTTTCGTCCGAGGCCATCTGCATGATGTAGTTGACAATGCCTTGGAAACTGCTGCCATGGTTCATCTCGTAGGCATCCTCCAATCCGGTGAAATCGCTGGTGCCGTAGAGGATGGTGTTCATGGCATCCTCTGAGAAGGATTCTACAGGGTCGTCGATGGTGAAATGGTAGTAGTGACCCAGGTTCTCCAGCTTGCGGTAGAAATAATTGGTGGGACTATATTTGCCCAACACGTCGAAAGCTCCCTCTCGGATGCTTTTCTTGGGGTCGGGAATCAGCTTTTTGATGTCAATCTGTGCTATCTGACCTAAGCCGTTGCATTTGGGGCAAGCTCCGTAGGGCGAGTTGAAGGAGAAGGTGTTGGGTTCGGGCTCGGGGTAGGAGAGTCCTGTGGTGGGGTCCATCAGCAATCGACTGAAAAAGGCTGGTTTGGGTGCCGGAGAAGGAATGGGACTTGGAGGCAGGTTTTCCAACAACATCAACACTCCCTTGCCCTGTTTGAAAGCGGTGCGGACTGCCTCTTTCAGTCGGTCCATATTCTTCCCTACACGCACACGGTCGATGACTAGCTCGATGTCGTGTACTTTGTAGCGGTCCACCTGCATGTTGTAGGTGAGCTCCTTGATTTCACCATCCACGCGCACACGCAGGAATCCTTTTTTGGCAATCTGGGCAAACAACTCACGATAGTGCCCCTTGCGTCCTTTCACCAATGGCGCCAGCACCATGATGTCTTTGCCTTGGTATTTCTCAACGATGAGGCTGATAATTTGCTCTTCGGTATATTTCACCATCTTTTCGCCACTCACATGGGAGTAGGCCGTACCCACTCGGGCATAAAGTAGGCGGATGAAATCGTAGATTTCGGTAACGGTGCCTACGGTCGAGCGGGGATTCTTGTTGGTGGTCTTCTGTTCGATGGAGATGACGGGACTCAGGCCGTTGATGCTGTCGACATCGGGACGTTCGATGTTGCCGATGAAGTGGCGCGCATAGGCCGAGAAGGTCTCCATATAGCGACGTTGGCCCTCGGCATAGATGGTGTCGAAAGCCAAACTGGACTTACCGCTGCCACTCAGCCCCGTGAAGACCACAAGGGCGTTGCGAGGAATGTCGATGTCGACATTCTGTAGGTTGTGTTCGCGGGCTCCGAGGATTTCTATTTTTGCCATGGGTTTAGATGGGGTAGGACTGTCTGGGTAGGATTATATGTGAGTGATAAGGCGGGTGTCTTTCTTCCCGTTGAATATATGTTTGTATAGCAGGCCTCTCTCGGTGGGCAACTTGACGGTATAGCTCCGATTGGCTTTGTTCTTCAGGTTGTCGGTCTGCAACCATGGATTGAGCGTGCGCAACATTTTGTAGCTGGTGTTGTTGTTTTTGGCAAACTGATACAGGTCGACATTCTGTCCTGAGAGGGTGGCTGTGCGGGTAGGAATGGGGGGATAGAGGTCACAATGGCGGATGAAGTAGCCATACTGCTGGGGGTGTTGCATGATTTGCTTCATGGCAAGGATACGGTAGACATACCGGCCCGTTTCGCTGTTGAGACGGATGTCGTAATAGACGTTGGTGCCCTGACTCTCCATGCGGCGGGCAAGGCCGTTCTCACCACAGTTATAGGCAGCCGCCGCTGCCGACCAGCTGTGGAAACGGTTGTAGAGCGAACGCAGGTATGCACAGGCAGCCTCGGTTGAGGCCACCACGTCGTTGCGCATGTCTATCTCATCATCTATGGTCAGCCCATATTTCTTGCCCGTGCTGGGTATGAATTGCCAGAATCCCTGTGCCTTGGCGGGTGAAGTGGCATTGGTTAGGCCGCTCTCTATCACGCACAGGTATTTCATGTCGTCCGGTATGTTATGCTTTTTCAGGATGGGCTCGATGATGGGGAAATAGCGGTTGGCACGTTTGAAATAGAGGACCGTGCTAGATTGTCGATACATGTTGATAATTAGCTCATTGTCCAATGCTTCCCGCACATAGTAGGTTTCCAAAGGCACCATCTCGCCGCAGAAAGTCATCGTGTCGGGTATCACCGGGGCATACACCCGGTAGTCGTGCATGATGGCACGCGTCTGCACCTCGTCGCTGTCCTCTTTGGGAGTGGCGTAGATAAATATCTCTCCAGCGATGGCTAACGAAGCCAGTACTATGGCGACTATCGATAACTTTTTCATTCTGTCAGTCTTGTGGGGTTGTCAATATCCTATGCCTTGGGGCAGAGGCAATGTTTCACAATTTCTTCCGCCACCTGTCCTTTGGTTAGCAAGGGGGTGGCATAGTTGCTGCCGTCACGTCCGAGGATGGTCACCCTGTTGGTGTCGACTCCAAAGCCGGCACCAGCGTCGCGCAGCGAGTTCAGCACGATATAGTCGAGGTTTTTCTTTTTCAGTTTTTTCTGGGCATTGTCCAGTTCGTTGTCGGTCTCCAAGGCAAAGCCAATCAGCGTCTGTTGCTCTGTCTTCATGGTGCCGAGGGTGGCCAGGATGTCAGGGTTCTGAACCAAGGTAAGGGTCATGCCCTCAGCCCCCTGCTTTTTCAACTTGTGGTCGGCGGTATGCTCTGGGCGGTAGTCAGCCACGGCGGCGGAAAGGATGGCGGCCTGACAGCTGGGGAAGAGTGCCGTGGCAGCGTCAAACATCTCTCTCGCGCTTTCTACGTCTGTCCTGTGAATGTGGGGATGGTCGATTTCTAAAGCGGTAGGCCCTGTTACCAGCTCTACCTCTACTCCTTTATCCGCCAAGACCTGCGCTAAGGCAAATCCCATCTTGCCTGACGAGTAGTTGCCTATGAAGCGCACCGAGTCGATGCGTTCGTAGGTGGGACCGGCTGTGACGAGGACTCTCTGGAATTGAGGATTGGGAATCGAGGATAGGGGGGTATTATCACTTTCTGCTTGAACACCCATTTTTGCTCCCGACAGCACTTCTCTCGTGAGGGTGGCGAAGATTTCTTCGGGTTCGGGCATGCGACCGGCTCCCGAGGTGCCGCAGGCCAGTTCACCGCTGGCAGGCTCGAGAACGTGCACTCCTATGCTGCGGAGATACTCGATGTTGCGCTGCACGGCCGGACACTCCCACATCTGGGTGTTCATGGCGGGAGCCAGATAGATGGGCTTGTGCATAAACGACAGCAGCAATGTGCTCAGGGCATCGTCACCGATGCCCGATGCCATCTTGCCTATGATGTTGGCTGTGGCAGGTGCCACCACCATCAACTCGCCCCAGTCTTTCAGCGCGATGTGTTCGGTGGTGTGGTCATTATGGCTGTCGAAAAGGTCGGCATACACCTTGTTGCCCGACACGGTCTCCAACGTCAGCGGGGTGACGAACTGCAGGGCATGCTGAGTGACGACGCACCGCACTTCGTGACCCGCCTTGCGCAGCAGGCGTACCAGCAATGGACTCTTATAGGCAGCTATGCCGCCTGTGATGCCGACGAGGATTTTCATGGCTTCCTTATTGCTTGTCGGCAATCACTTCGTTCTCCAGCTCTTCCATCTTCTGTTGGTTCTGGTCTTCCTTGGCAGGATTGCGGTAGTAGAGCTCGTGGTTGAGATATTCTTCGGTAGCCACCAGCACCGGTTTGGGCATTTTCTCAAAACGGCGCACCACCTCTATCTGCTCGCGGTTCTCGTAGTATTCGTCCAGACCATCGTTGTTGTTGGAGAATTCCTCAATCTTTTTGTGCAGTTCCTTCTTCTCTTCGATGGCAATCTGGTTGGCTCTCTTGGTCAGTACGGCAACGGTCTCGTAGATATTGTTGGTCATTTGGCTGAACTCAGCTGTGTTGCGGGTGATGGTGGTGTTGACTACTTTTTTCTTATTATCTTCCATGGTATGTTGTTTGTTATTTTTGTTTCTTCATTCGGTTTTATTTGTCACAGAGGCTCTGTGACAGGACTTGCTTTCCCAAGGCCATTACTTGTTTGCAGCCTCCAGCTTGGCGATGGCGGCTTTGGCCTTGCTGTAATAGGTCTGGGCCTGACTGAGATATTTCGAGTCGTGGAAGGAGGTGTTGAAACGGTCGAAGTCGTTCACCACCTGCTGCAGTCGCTCACGCATCTTCATCTCTTGGCTGTTGATGCCGTATTCGTAGCCACTGGCAAGCATGTAGAACATTGCCTGTTCCTTATAGGGTGTATCGGGATAATTGTCCAAAAAGTCTTGCAGCGACACGTAGGCGGCATGATAGTTCTCTGTCAGGTAGTAGCCGTAGGCTATCTCGTAGTCTTTCCGCATCAGCTTGCCGCGGAGCTCGTCGAGGTGGGTGTTAATCTCCGGTATGTGGATGCTGTTAGGATAGCGGTCCACAAACGACTCATAGGCCTCGATGGCTTCCTTCGTCAGTCGCTGGTCCAAGTAATAATCGGGCGACTCGTGGTATTTGCAATCCGCTGCCAGATATAGAGCCTCCTCGGCACGTTCGCTATAGGGGTATCGCTTATAAAAAGTGCGGAATTGGTAGCCGGCCGAGTAATAGTCACGCTCAGCCAGCAACGACATGCCGTAATACCAAGAAATGTCTTCCGCATGCTCCTTGCCGTGGTAGTGCAAAATCAGATTTTCAAACAGCTGGATAGCACGCGAGTAGCTCTTTTCTTCGTAGTATCCTACCGCTGCCCGATATTTCGCATCGAAATCGGTGCCCTTCACCAATTTCCCATACTCCCCGCAACTCGTTAGCAACGTTGTCGTTAGGAGTAATATTCCTATTCGATTCACAAATTTCATAATCTGCAAAGATACATCTTTTTTTACAATAAACGTCTTTTTTCTTTTTACAATAAACGTCTTTTTCTCTTTTCCCCGATCAATAACAACAGCCTACCCTCACCAACCACACGCCCAACCAACCACACGCCAAAACAATCACACGCCCCAACCAAGCACACGCCCCAACCAACCACACGTCCAACCAACCACACGTCCCACTAACCATAAGCATATCACCCTCAACTATTAGGGAAGAAATTCCTCATCACCCTATTCCTTCTGCTTCTCATTTTACCCTACAATAACGCAACAATAGTCTCTTTTAGTATTTCATTCTCCCCTTAATTCCGCCATTCCTCCCCCTTTATCCTTTATTTATATTATATTTAGTTTACATTTAGTTTACATTTATATTATATTTATACTACTTTCATTAAACAAAATATAATAGAAATATAATCTAAGCATAATCTAAATGGAGGACTTACTGTTGAGCTACAACGAGCTTACTATGTGGTAGCCTCGGCCGATCGGACAATTATGTGTAAATAATTGTATTTTAATGTGATATAATGCTACTGTATAGGGGATTGGTTTGGGGGAACAAGGAAGGGATTGGCGGTTGCAAAAAGAGGTAAATATATGTTTGTAAACATTATTATTTATATATTTATGGCGAAAAAGTTGGCTATTTTGAAATTTCTTTGTATCTTTGCGTTTTAATAGGAGAAATAAAGAATGGACACAATCATTATCTTAGATTTTGGTTCTCAGTACACTCAGCTAATTGCACGAAAGATTAGAGAGCTCAATATTTATTGCGAAATACATCCTTATAACAAGGTGCCTGCTTTGACCTCGGATGTGAAGGGGGTTGTTTTTTCGGGCAGTCCATACAGCTGTAACGCGCCCGACGCTCCTGTCCCTGAGATGACGGGCATCAAGGGCCGCCTGCCTTTGTTGGCTGTCTGTTATGGAGCACAGTATTTGGCCAAGTATGGTGGAGGAAGCGTGCAGCAGTCGAAGGTGCGTGAGTATGGCCGTGCCAACCTTCAGTTTATAGACAGCGACAATCCGCTGATGAAGGACATCCCGCAGGGCAGTCAGGTATGGATGAGCCATGGCGACACCATCGAACGTCTGCCTGAGAACTATCATGTGATTTGTTCGACTGACAGCGTCCGCTTTGCAGGCTACCAGATTGAGGGCGAGCCGACTTACGCTATCCAATTCCACCCTGAGGTGCACCATTCGCTCGACGGGCTCACCCTGCTCAAGAACTTCGTGGTGGATATCTGCGGTTGCGACCAATCGTGGACGCCTGAGTCGTTCATCGAGACCACGGTGGAGGAACTGCGTGCGAAGGTGGGTAACGACAAGGTGGTACTCGGACTCTCGGGTGGCGTGGATTCCACGGTGGCCGCCGTGCTGCTGAACCGTGCCATCGGGCATCAGTTGCATTGTATTTTTGTGGACAACGGTTTGCTGCGCAAAAATGAGTTTGAGGGAGTGCTGGAGTCCTATCGCGACATGGGACTGAATGTGAAGGGTGTGGATGCCAAGGAGCGTTTCTACGGCGTGCTGGCCGGTGTTACCGATCCTGAGAAGAAGCGTAAGGCCATCGGCAAGACCTTTATCGATGTCTTTGATGCCGAGGCAAAGCTCATCAGCGATGCCAAGTGGTTGGGGCAGGGTACCATTTATCCCGACGTGATTGAGTCCAGTTCGGTGAAAGGACCTTCGCAAACCATCAAGTCGCACCACAACGTGGGCGGCTTGCCCGATTATATGAAGTTGCAGCTGGTGGAGCCGTTGCGCAGCCTCTTCAAGGACGAGGTGCGCCGCGTGGGCCGTCAGCTGGGCATCAAGTCCGAACTCATCGGCCGCCATCCCTTCCCGGGGCCCGGCTTGGCTATCCGCATACTCAGCGATGTCACCCCTGAGAAGGTGCATATCCTCCAGGAGGTGGATGACATCTTTATCCAAGGACTGCGCGATTGGGACCTATACGACAAGGTGTGGCAGGCAGGCTGCATGCTACTGCCTGTGCAGTCGGTGGGAGTCATGGGCGATGAGCGTACCTATGAAAGCGTGGTGGCGCTGCGCGCCGTGGAGTCTGTCGACGGCATGACTGCCGATTGGAGTCATCTGCCCTACGAGTTCTTGGCTAAGGTTTCCAACGACATCATCAACCGCGTCAAAGGGGTCAACCGTGTGGTGTACGACATCAGTTCCAAGCCCCCAGCAACGATTGAATGGGAATAAAACAATACTATGAATATGATGAAAAAACCTTTTATACTGCTATGCCTGTTGTTTGTGACTTCATTGGCGTGGAGTCAGATGCCAGGAGGTGTGAGGGTGCAAGTGTCGCATAAGACCCAGGTGGTCAATGGCAAGCGCTATTTCATCCATATTGTCGACCAAGGGCAGACGGTTTATTCTATTTCCCGTGCTTACGGTCTTAAGGAGGTGGAAGCCGTCACCAAGAAAGATATACATTTCCTTCAGGTGGGCGACACCGTGTGGCTGCCCTGCAAGGGTCAGAAACTATCGGATGGCACCACGGCTCCGCTGGCTACCGACCCTGCGCCGCAGACGGCTGTGACGCAGCCTACCGTGAACAACCCGCAGCCCAATAGCGGGCGCCAACCCGCCGTTGCAGAGCCGAGCGAAGCTGTTATCGGACAGGTGGCTACTATCCGTCCTCGTGTCAATCCTCAGAGCATTGTGGTGTCGTTGATGATGCCCCTCAACCTGAGTCAGATGGATAAGATATCCACCTCGAAGTTCGATGTGGAGCAACGTGGCAAGACCACCTATAAAAGTTTGGAGTTTATTCAGTTTTATGAGGGTCTTCTCTTGGGCCTGGAGAAGCTGGAGAAGCGCGGCTATAACGTAACCCTGAATGTGGTGGACGTGGAAGGCACATCTGATGAGGATGTGGAGCGCGCTTTCAACAGTCATAACGTGGCGCAGTCGGACCTGCTGATTACCATGCTCACCCGCCAGCCTTTCCATAAGGCTGCCCAGTTGGCACGTGACGCAGAGCTCTTCATCGTCAATCCTGTGGCCGACCGACCCGAGATTGTCAAGAATAACCCCTACGTGTTTAAGTGTATGCCTTCCTATGAGGCCTACGCCAAACGTACGGTACAGGCCATACAGGTGGAGCATCCCAACGCACCCATCTATATCATTCACTCTAAGAATAGGGGCGAGAGTGCCGCATTGGCGGCATTGACCGCTGAGATTGAGGCTCGGCCGACCCTGACTTATTCGCTGTTCGACTGGTCGCAACCCACCAAGCTGAACAATGCGCTGAAGGCAGGCGAAAGGGCTGTGGTTATCAGCATGTATGATGAGGACAAGTCGAAGAACCGCATCTATGTCTCGCAGTTGCTCAACAAGCTTTCTGCCTTCAAGGCGCGGGCACCCTATCTTTATTCTTACGACGACTGGTCGATGCTCTACGGCGATATCGACTTCGCCCAGTTGCAGAATCTTAATTACTGTACTTTCTACCGCGACTGGCTGTCAACCAACGAGACGCATAAGGAGTTTATTAGTCTATTCAACGACCGCTACAGTACCGAGCCTACCGATGTTTATGCCGGTATGGCACACGATATTATCCTCTATTTCGTCACGGGTATTCAGCAGAAGGGAACGGAGTTTTTCCGCTCGCCCATCATTGCCACTCCTCAAGGGATGATATACCCCTTGTCTTTCTCTCATAGCCGTGCTGACTATGGCTTTGAGAACCAGTATGCCATTCTTTACCGCATGAGCGACTATCACTTTATTCCCGTGCAATGAATCAAACCACCCTTAGCAGAGAGTTTCGCATGACAGGTATGGGTCTGCATACCGGACGGACGGTGACTGTTTCCGTTCGGCCGGCTCAGCCCGACTATGGCATCGCGTTCCGCAGGACCGATAGGTTCAATATTGTCACGGTTCCGGCCTTGGCCACCAGCATCTCCGAGACGGCTCGTGGCACCACGATTGGTTCTGGCCGTCACAATATTGCTACCATCGAGCATCTGATGTCGGCTCTCCACGGCTGTGGGATAGACAATGCCTTGATTGAGTTAGACGGTGGAGAGGTGCCTATCCTTGATGGGTCGGCACGACCCTGGCTGCAGCAGATTACTCGTGTGGGTGTGAGGGAGCAGGATGCTCCGCGAAGGGAGTATGTCTTTACCGATCCCCTCCATTTTGAAAATAAAGAAACGGGTTCAGTTTATGATGTAGAGCCGGCTGACACTTTCTCTGTCAAGTGTGTGATAGATTTCCCCAAGAGCGTCATAGGACGGCAGGAGGCCGAGCTGACTGATATGGGTCAGTATGCATCGGAGATTGCGATGTGCCGCACGTTTGTCTTCCTGCATGAAATAGAACCTCTGCTACACCTGAACCTTATTAAGGGTGGCAGTTTGGACAATGCGTTGGTTTTTGTAAACAAGGAGTTGGGCCCGAGACAATTGCGGAGGTTGGAGCGTACGTTTCACAAGGACGCTTCGCAGATTAGGGTGCACGATGGGGTGCTCAACACCACCGAACCTTATTTCCCCAACGAGCCAGCTCGCCACAAGTTGCTTGACTTTGTGGGCGATGTGCGGTTGGTGGGCATACCCTTGCAGGGCCATTTTTCGATATACAAGCCCGGGCATAAGGCCAATGCGGCTTTCAGTAAATATTTAATAGAATACATTAATAATAATAAATGATACTTAACGACATCCATCCCAACGCCAAGTTAGGCGAAAATGTGAAGGTAGGCAACTTTACAACTATTTGCGACGATGTGGTCATTGGCGACGGCACCGTGATTGAGCCTAATGTGGTCATTTACCCAGGAGCTCGCATTGGCAAGAACTGCCATATCTTTCCGGGTTCGGTCATTTCGGCCATCCCACAAGACTTGAAATTTGCCGGCGAGTATACCACCTGCGAGATAGGCGACAATAATGTTATCCGCGAGTGTTGTACCATCAACCGTGGCACTTCGGCATCAGGTCGCACCGTGGTGGGCAACAATAACCTGATTATGGCATACGTCCATATTGCGCACGACTGTGTGGTGGGCAACAATTGCGTCTTTGCCAACAACGCAACCCTGGCAGGTCACATCATTGTGGGCGACTATGTTATCTTAGGAGGCAAGACAGCCTGTCTGCAGTTTATCCATATTGGTTCGCATGTCATTACCGCCGGCGGGTCGTTGGTGGATAAGGATGTGCCTCCTTTTGTCAAGGCTGCCCGCTATCCTATTTCTTTCGCAGGTGTCAATTCTTTGGGACTCCAGCGTCGGGGTTTCTCAAGAGAGTCTATTAACAATATCGCCGATATCTATCGCTTTGTATTCCAAAAGGGTTTGACTATCAGTCATGCCGTAGAAGAAATCAAAGAGCGCTATGGCCATACCGATGAGGGCAAGCAGGTGCTTAGTTTCATTGGTAGTGCCACCACGGGTTTGATGAAGGGTTACACCTTCATGAAAAGGGACAAATAAAAAAAATCAAAGATATATGAAGAAAATAGTTGTTGTTTTCAGCTTATTGGCTATGGTGGCCGTCATGGTGGGCTGCTCTGAGAAACGTTGTGCTTGCACCACTATTCGTGGTGACCATGAATATGAGTCGCATAGTCTTGAAGCTTTGGATGGTCATGGCAGCTGTGAGGAGCTCAATGCCGAGTGGATTTCCACTATTGATAGCGTTACCATGCTCATTAAAACATGTGTGCCTGAAGCCAACTAATGATTGGCTATAGAGGGTTGTCAAATCCATCGACTTTTGGGGTCGGTGGAGTTTGTTTTTTGCTAAGAGGGAGCCAATGAAGGGTATCCTTCTTGGTTAAACCCAAATCGGTCATTAGGCCGACTTTACAATCAATCTCTCTTTTTCAGGTCTGTTTTTGCCATATCAGCATTTCTTTATGTTCCATGATGTTACTTGGGCTCGGCAGAGCAAGCAAGCTTCCTCTGCTCTCTAAAAAAACGTTGCTCCCATTCGGTCGCGACGTTATTTTAAGCAACGTTCGGCATCTTGTCCACATCCCTGTCTCGCCATAGCCCGCTACGCCGTAGCCAGCGATGCGGCCAATTTGCACGAAACAAATACTAATCTGGCACAAACCCTAATGACCGATTTGGGTTAAATGGTAAGCCAGTGGTAGAGTATCTCGATAGGATGAACTGCATGAACTCCGGTGCCATCGAGAATCTGCTGGCGACAAGAGGTTCCTGGAGCAGCCACTAGGGTAGGGGTGTTGCTATGTGGAGCGTTGGCAGTTTCTTCTGTAGTCTTTTGAGGTGAGTTGGTGGTACAAGCATTGGATTCATTATTCATAGCCTTGCGAATGGTGGGGAAGAGTACCATCTCACCGATGGCGAGGGAGGTCTTGTAATGCTCTTTTTCGTAGCCAAAGGAACCCGCCATTCCACAGCAGCTGCTTGGAATCACATGCAGGTCGCAACCTTTCAGCAATCGGAGCATGGCAGCAGTCTTCTCAATACCGACTAATGATTTCTGATGGCAATGTCCGTGAAGCCATATTTCTACAGCATCATTTTTGAACAAATTGGAGCTGATGTTGCCACGCGCCACTTCACGCATGATAAATTCGTCATAGAGTAGGCAACTCTTGCCTAATTGCTCTGCCTTGGCCTTCATCGAATCGGGCACCAGATTGGGGTATTCGTCGCGGAAAGAGAGTATGCAGCTGGGCTCTATGCCGACAAGGGGGGCTTCGTCGGTTATTATATTACTTAATATCTCAACATTTTTGACGGCATATTTTGTGGCCAGATGGAGACATCCTTTGGAAATGGCTGCACGGCCACTTTCTGCTGTTTTGGGTACTTCCACCTGATACCCCAAGGCCGTAAGGAGTTTGGCAAAAGTAAGACCTAATTCGGCCTCCTGCATGTTGGTGAATTCATCGGCGAAAAGGTAGACTTTGCCTTTCTTCTGTTTGGGTTTGAGGTGGGCAGACTTGACCAGTTGGTGCATGGTGCGTTTGGACAGGGGAGGAATGGCGCGCTCAGGAGCAAATGAGACTATTTTTTTGATGAGAGGGGAGGTTAGGCGGCTGCTGGCAAAGAAATTATAGATGGGAAAGACAAGATGTCCGAGGCTTTCGATGGCTGCCATTCGTGCCACCATCCAACTGCGGAAGGGGGTGCCGTGCTGGTCGTATAACTGTTGGAGAACTCGGGCGCGGATTTGGGTCATGTCTACATTGGATGGACATTCACCTTTGCAGCCCTTGCAGGCAAGGCAGCTGGAGAGCATTTCTTTCAATGCATCGGTATCGGCTTTTGCATCACCGAGTCCTCGGGTAAGTACCTCGCGAAGTACGTTGGCACGAGCTCGGGTGGTCATGAGTTCATCGCGTGACACCTTGAAGGCAGGACACATGGTGCCACCAATAAGGTTGCTCTTGCGACAGTCGCCTGCACCATTGCATTGTTCGATGAGACACATGAGGTCCTTATCGTCACAAAGGTATTGCTGGTCGACATCGTATCGCAAGGATTCGTCCATAGGCGGAGCGTCGACAATCTTATTCATATTAAAGATCCCGTCTGGATCCCAGCATTGCTTTACTTGCTGCATGAGTTCATAGACCTCTTTGCCATACATGAGGGGGATAAACTCACCGCGGAGACGCCCGTCTCCATGTTCGCCACTCAAGCTTCCATGGTGTTTTTTGACCAATTGGGCAGATTCTAAAGCCACTTGGTGGAACCGTTGGCGGTCTTCCTTTTCCTTGATATTGAGAATGGGACGTAGGTGGAGCTCACCTGTGCTGATGTGTCCATAATAGACACAGCTCATGTTGAGCCGTTCCATCATCTGTTGGAATTCCTCAAGATAAGCGGGAAGCCTCTCGGGAGCCACGGCGGTGTCCTCGATGACTCCGATGGGTTTTCGATCGCCTTTGACACCTGTGAGAACTCCGAGACCTGCTTTGCGAAGTGCCCACACGCGGTTAATGTCGCTGCCATAAACGCGGCTGCAATGGTAGGCGAGACCTTGCTCCTTGAGCTCTTGTTCGAGAGCATTGGCGTTAGAGTCCATGTCGGCCCCGTTGAACTCGGCGATGATGAGAGCGGCAGGTTCACCATGGATAAAGAAACGGTTGCGGTCTTGAGTATGATTGTCGCGGCAGAGTTCCAGTATTTTACCGTCCATCAGCTCGATGGCAACGGGGTGGTGACGGAGTGCCACAAGATTGGCTTGGTAGCTCTTGGGAAGCGAGTCACAATGAGCACAGAGGACCATCTGCTCCTTGGGTGGAATGGGGTCAAGTGAGAGCTTGATGGCGGTGATGAAGCAAAGTGTGCCCTCGCTGCCACAGATGATTTTGTTTAGATTGATTTGTTGGGGATCTTCAATAGCCTCATCGATGGCGTAGCCACAGCTGCGGCGTTGGAGCGACTTGTCGGGGAAATTCTCTTCGATTAGTTCACGGGTTTCGGGGTTGTTGGCCCAATTGTCGAGTTGGGCATAGATTTTGTCAAGGAGTGAGCTGCCTTGACGTGAAGCGGTAGAGAAATGACTGCCGTCGGAAAGAACTCCTTGTAGTTCCAACACGTGGTGGCGTGTGCTTCCGTAAACCAATGAGTGGGTGCCACAAGAATTGTTGCCCACCATGCCGCCAATGCAACAACGATTGCTTGTAGAGGTCTCAGGACTAAAGAAGAGACCATGAGGCTTGAGAAAAATGTTGAGTTCGTCGCGCACCACACCTGGCTCCACCCACACCCATTTCTCTTTTTTGTTGAATTTGAGGATGTGGTTGAAATAGCGGCTGATATCCACAACAATGCCATTGCCCACAACTTGTCCGGCTATGCTGGTGCCACCAGCACGAGGAATGAGACAGGTGTGTCGACGACGAGCCTCTTCAATCAATTCGATGATTTCGGCTTCGTCTTTGGGATAGGCAACGCCTATGGGCATTTCGCGATAGGCGGAAGCATCGGTGGAATAGGCGATGCGGTGGAGGGTGTCGGTGAGGATTTTCATGTCAATGAAAAAGCCTGGCTGGGGAGTCAGGCGGGGTTGATAAGTGATAGAAAAAGATTATTCGCCAAGGTAGTCGAGGATGGTCTGTAGGATTTTCTCGGCAGCATGGGCATCGCCAAAGAGCTTTGGGAAATGCACGGGATGGTCCACCAATTGACGATAGGCTGTCGTGATGCGCTGGTAGTCGGCATCGGCGATGATGCCAGCACCATGGTTGACTATTTCCACCCATTCTGTTTCGGGCCTGAGTATAACACAGGGTTTCTCAAAGAAAAAAGCCTCTTTTTGCACGCCACCGCTATCGGTCATGACTATGCGGGCGTTCTGCTCCAACATGTTGATTTCGAAAAAGGAAGCAGGTTCAGTAATGCGGATAGAGTTGGGAAGGTTGATGTTGATTGAGTTGTTTTCGAGAATCTTGCGGGTGCGAGGATGGAGGGGGAGTATTACGGGGATGTTGTCTTGCTGAGAAATGTCGGACAAGGCCTTGAGGATGGCTTGAAGTCGTTGGGGATTGTCGGTATTGTTGTCGCGATGGATGGTGGCGAGAATATAGGCATTGGAAGTGAGGTGGAGGTCCTGAATGATAGAGGTATGTTCGCGAGCTATGGAAGCAAAATAGATACTGTTGTCATACATCACATCGCCACAGTTGCAGACACGACGGTGTAGTCCGTTGCGGAAGGTGGCTTGGCTGTCCATGAAACCTTCGTGGCGGAGGTTGTCGACAGCTGTCTGTGTGGGTGCAAAGCAGATGGAAGATAGTTGGTCGCAGACGATGCGGTTGATTTCCTCAGGCATGGCCATATTGAAAGAACGCAGGCCGGCTTCGATGTGAAAGACGGGAACGTGAATCTTTGAGGCTGCTACAGCACCTGCTAATGTGGAGTTGGTGTCGCCATAGAGGATGATACCGTCGTAATGGTTGGAGAACAGGATTTCCTCAATGCCTGAAATCATCTTGGCTGTTTGCAAGCCATGGCTGCCGGAGCCGACACCCAGATTGTAATTGGGTTGAGGAATGCCCAATTCGTCGAAAAAAACCTGCGACATATTGGCATCGTAGTGCTGCCCTGTATGGAGGATGTGTTCCTCTATTTTGTTGGCATAGTGATTTTTGACGGCGCGACTGATGGCAGCGGCCTTGATGATTTGCGGACGTGCTCCAATGATGGTGAGAAGGCGACGCATAGGGTAGGGTTGTATTAAAGACTACTGATAAGGCTCTCTGCGACGAAACGGATTTCCTCACGGGTGATGTAAGGATGCATGGGAAGTGAGAGCACACAGTCGGAGATTTGCTGCGCGTTGGGGGTGAGCACATATTGGTGAACCTCCTTGAAGGCAGTTTGTTTGCTCATGGGTGTGGGATAGTAGACCATGGAAGGAACGCCTTTGGCCTTGAGCTTGGCTTGCAAAGCCTCGCGGTTGAAAGTGCCATTGCCTGAGGGGACGCTGAGTTTGATGGTGTACTGTGCCCAACTGCTGGTGTAGTTGCGAGGTATGTAGGGGGTGGTGATTTGTATCTCCTTTTTGATGAACTTGGTCATGCCGTTGATGAGCTGGGTGTAATAATCTGCGGCTTTGTTGACATCGGTTAGTTCATACTCTTTGAAAGCTTTCAGCTTTACCTGTAGGATGGCTGCCTGCAAGGTGTCGAGACGGGAGTTGAGACCAATGCGTACGTTATCATATTTGTAGCTGCCCTTGCCGTGGACACGATAGGAATCGATGAGGGCAGCCCATTGGTCGTTGTTTGTGAAGACGGCACCGCCATCGCCGTAGCAACCGAGCGGTTTGGCAGGAAAGAAAGAGGTGGTGGCAATGTCACCGAAACTGCATGCCCGCTGGATGTCGTAGCCGTTGCCATCAACCTTGGGTTTACGTACATAGCCGCCAAAACCTTGAGCCCCATCCTCAATGACAAAGAGACCTTCTTTCTTGGCAATCTCGCGGATGGCATCATAGTTTGCCGGCAAGCCGAAGAGGTCGACGGCTATGATGGCTTTGGGGCGAAGGGTCATTTGGTCAAGAACGCAGCGGACAGCCTCCTCGAGACTTTTGGCATCCATGTTGAAAGTGCGAGGGTCAATGTCCACGAAGACAGGGGTGGCACCTTCGAGAGAGACCACTTCGGCAGTAGAGAAAAAGGTGAAGTCGGGCACGAAAACAGCATCGCCCTTGCCGATGCCGAGGGCTTTGAGCGCCAGGGTGAGGGCATCGGTACCATTGGCGCAAGCCAGACAATGCTTCACCCCGACATAGTCGGCCAATTGTTGCTCCAATTCTTTGACTGGGGCACCCATGATAAAATGAGCCGAGGAGGCAACCTCCACCATGGCTTTGTCGATATCGGCTTTCAGTACTTGGTACTGCTTCTTAAGGTCTCTGAATTCCATTGAGATAAGATTTGAGAATTGGAAAAAGTTAGTATTTCATGTCTGACCAACCAAAGGGGTGGGGAGCCAAGGGCAGCTTGGCCAGTGGATGGTAGTCCCCTTTGAGTCCGATGGGGGTAGAGTGGCGGATGTCGCTGACAATCTGGATGCAGTTGCGGGCCTCGCTGATGCGGAAACCATTTCCGGCAAGTATTTCCTGATAGCTGCGGGTGTGCAGCTCAGTGAATCCTTGGCTAAATTCAAACTCGTCTCCGTCAATCATGATGGTACGGTAAGTACGTTTTTCGCCTTGAACAGCATTCTCTGGCAGGCAGTCGGCATTGATGCTGAGAAAATAGCGTACACGGGCCTGTTTGAACTCGAGGAAACCAGCAACGCGGTCGTGCGACATCACATGAACGATATTCTGTTCTACAGGACCGAAAATCCACTGGAGCATATCATAGAAATGAACCCCGATATTGGTGGCTATTCCGCCGCTCTTGTGTACATCGCCCTTCCAAGAAGAATAGTACCACTTGCCGCGAGAGGTGATGTAGGTGAGGTCCACATCATATTTATGGTCTTTGGGACCTGATTCAACCTTCTTTTTGAGTGCTACGATGGAGTTGTGAAGGCGCAGTTGAAGGATGGTGTAGGCCTGATGACCTGTGGACTTCTCCATGTCCACGAGGTTGTCGATATTGTAAGGGTTGAGCACAAGGGGCTTCTCGCAGATGACATTGCAACCAAGACGCAGACCATAGCGGATAAAGGCATCGTGGGTATAGTTGGGCGTGCATATGGAGAGCCATTGGAGGGACTTGTCGGTGTGTTGTTGTTTGGAACAGAAACGGTCGAATTGTTCCTGTTCGGTGAAAAATGAGCAGTCAGGGAAAAAACTATCGAGACGGCCCACGCTGTCGAACTTGTCGTAGGCGGCAAGGAGGTCGTTGTGGGTGTCAGCGATGGCTTTGAGGTGACGGGGGGCTATGTAGCCGGCAGCACCTATAAGAGCGAAATTGGCCATAAATATCTCTTTTTCTTTAGAAACAGTTTAAATTACAAACGTCCATCAACCAGTTCACGGGGAAGGATGGCCTTGACATCGAAAAGGACATGCTCTTTTTCGAGCAATTCGTCGAAATTGATTTCCATCTCGCGGAACTGTCGGTGTGCCACGGCGACGATGGCGGTGTTGAATTTGGTCTTGGGCAGCTCGTTGACGATATCGATGTCGTATTCCTGCTTGACCTTCTCGGGTGATGCCCAGGGGTCGTAGACGGTAATATTGGCGTTGTATTCTTGGAGCGCGTGGTAGATATCAATCACGCGGGTGTTGCGTACATCAGGGCAGTTCTCCTTGAAGGTAAATCCCATAATGATAATCTTGGAGCCGAGGACTTGGATGCCTTTCTTGAGCATGAGTTTGATGGTTTGGTCAGCCACATAGGCACCCATGCCATCATTCATTCGGCGGCCAGCAAGGATGATTTCGGGATTGTAGCCCAGCCGTTGTGCGCATTGGGCAAGATAATAGGGGTCGACCGAGATGCAATGGCCACCAACGAGACCAGGGTTCATCTTGATGAAATTCCATTTGGTGCCGGCAGCTTCGAGCACGTCGTTGGTGTCGATGCCCATAAGGGTGAAGATTTTGGAGAGCTCGTTGACGAAAGCTATGTTGATGTCGCGCTGGCTGTTTTCAATCACTTTGGCGGCTTCGGCAACTTTGATACTTGGCGCACGGTGGGTGCCATTCTGCAGTACTGAACTGTATACGTTGTCGATGATTTCAGCAATTTCGGGAGTGGAACCAGAGGTAATTTTCTTGATTTTCTCAACCGTGTGTACTTTGTCGCCAGGGTTGATGCGCTCAGGACTGTAACCGGCATAAAAGTCAGTATTGAATTTAAGTCCGGAGAATTTTTCTACGACAGGGAGGCATTCGTCCTCGGTGACACCGGGATAGACGGTAGACTCATAGACGACGATGTCGCCCTTGCTGATGACTTTGCCAACGGCTTCGCTGGCACCATAGAGTGGGGTGAGGTCAGGGTTGTTGTTGCGGTCGACAGGGGTGGGGACAGCAACAACGTAAAAATTACACTGACGGATGTCGTCGAGGTTGGCTGTACATTTGAATCCGTGGTTTTTGATGGCATCCTGTAGCAGTTCATCGGAGACTTCGAGGGTGGCATCATGCCCCTTCATGAGGTCGTCGACACGTGCTTTGTTCATGTCGTAGCCGATGGTGGTATACTTGGTTGAAAAGAGTCGGGCCAAAGGAAGCCCCACATAACCTAAGCCAATAACTGCAATCTTAATCTCTTTCATGTATATTATAATTATATATTACTCTCTATAAATCAAATTTGTACAATTATGATACCCTCCGTTAGACGGCTATAATTAAATGCAAAAATACAATTTTTTTTTAAATTAATTAGAAAAATAATAGCCTAAGTGGTTAGCTATGAATTTCTTTGCCTTTTATTGCTTTTCTCTTATGTGTCAATGGCAGAGAGACCTTGGGGGAAGGGTAGTGTTTGGCAAAAGTGAGGAGGGCACAATACCACCAACAGATGAACAACAGTCCCATCTGACGGGAGAAGCCTTCTTCAAAGAAAAGCCACGAGGCATAGAGAATGGTGAATACTACCATGACGGGATTCCAGTATTTTCGTGTGAGAGCAAGGATGGCAGGTATTATCACCATGATCAAGAACACTATCAATCCAATGGCCCCTGTGGCTACTAAGGATTCCAAATATTGGTTGTGGAAATTGTGTTTCTCCTTGAAACTTTTAGTGAGGTCGTGTTCAATATATTCGCGATAAAGTTCAACCCGATACCCTTCATTGCCATAACCTAATACCTCGTGGTCTTCCACCAAGTCCAACCCACATTTCCATATTTCTTGTCGCACATCCCCATCTTCACCATTCTCCATCTTTTCGATAGTGCTCTCGGCTCTGGAAAAGAGGTCTGGAGTAATGAGGTGATTGAGTCCGAGGAATAGGACAAAGCTCAAAGCCATGATGGTACCCATTTTGTACTGTTTCAGTAGGATGAGATATCCAGCCAAGGTGGCAACCACCATAATCATGGTCAACAACCCAGACCTTGAACCGAGTATTAGGATGTACTGAACCATCACTACCATGTCTGCAACCAATAGCCATCTCCATTTCTTCCATTTGGGTTTGTTCCAGTAGCGCATTGCCTCAAAGAAAAGGAGGATGATGGCGGTGGCGATATAAAGTGCCAGGTAGTTGTAGTGCATGGGGTCGAAATGGGCATGGATGACTTGATTAAGCACTTCTCCGGCCATAAGGTCGAGAATGGCCTGTGCCAGCATAATGCAGAATCGTATGGTCAGCACAGCGGCAAGCAATAGGTTCAGAACTGTGACATGCTTTCGCCGCACATATCCATGGTTGCTGAAGAGGAAGAAGATGGGAATGAGTATAATGGGCAATTTCTTGCCCAATACTGCAAATCCGCCCAAGGGACTGTTGCTATAATGAATGCTGAAAAGGTAAAGGAGGTAGTACAATATCATCACCAAGAGGCATAGACGAGAGGCCTTGGGAAGGGTTGGATTGCCTACTCTCCGTGTAGCAATTGCTTTGACTGTTGCACTTAGAATTAGTAGAGCTAAAGCCCATATTCCTAATCGCCAATGGATAGGTACAGCAATAACATATAATGCCATGGCAGCATATTCTGCGGCCTCATACCATTTTAGGTTGGAAAATAGTTGTTTTATTCTCTCCTGCATCAGTTTAAGGACATAATTCCCTTGTTTAATTGAGCTTTTTTCGAAGATTGTCAGCACCCTCGAAAACGATTCCGTTGAATCCCATCTCACAGGCGCTGGCAACGTTGGCGGCGTTGTCGTCTACAAAAACACATTCTTCAGCCCTGAGACCAAAACGGTCAAGTAATATCTGGAAGAGACGATGGTCGGGCTTGACGAAGCCTTCGGCACCCGACACTACGTAATCGTCAATCAGCTGCAGTACTTTGAACCGTTGGCGGGCGATAGGGAATGTCTCCATTGACCAATTGGTAAGTCCGTAGATATGGTTAGAGGGGTCGCCTTTGAGTTGCGCAACGAGGTCATACATACCGGGCATCTCGCCAGGAAGCGATTCCTCCCAGTGTGACCAATACATCGCTATGCGGTCGGCATACTTAGGGAATTTTGCCTGATATTCCTTGATGACACCTTCCTGCTTTTCGCCAGCATCAATACGGTTGCGGAAGTCGGCATCACAGATATGTTCCCAGAAAAAATCGTATTCCTTCTCGTCATTATTGAAATAGGGCAGGAAAACCTTCTTGGGTTCCCACCTAACCAACACGTTGCCAAAATCGAAAATGATGTTCATGGCTGACGGGATTATCTATTTTCGTACATCTCCTCGTAGTACTTCATGTAGTCGCCACTGGTAACGTTGTCCATCCATTCTTGATTGTCTAAGTACCATTTGACGGTCAGTTCTATACCCTCTTCAAACTGGAGGCTGGGTTCCCAGCCCAACTCTTTCTGCAGCTTGGTGCTGTCGATGGCGTAGCGCATATCGTGGCCGGCGCGGTCGGTGACGTATGTGATTAGGTCCATGTCTTCTCCCTCTTTGCGGCCAAGCTGGCGGTCGACGGTGTTAATCAGTACTTTGATGATGTCGATGTTCTTCCACTCGTTGAAGCCACCAATGTTGTAGGTCTCGGCTGTCTTGCCGTTATGGAAAATGGTGTCGATGGCACGGGCGTGGTCCACCACATACAGCCAGTCGCGCACATTCTCACCCTTGCCGTAGACAGGAAGTGACTTGCGGTGACGGATGTTGTTGATAAAGAGGGGAATCAGTTTCTCAGGGAATTGGTAGGGACCATAGTTGTTGGAACAGTTGGTGACAATAGTGGGCATTCCGTAGGTGTCGTGGAAGGCGCGCACGAAATGGTCGCTCGAAGCCTTGGCAGCACTATAAGGGCTGTGGGGCTGATATTTGAGGTCTTCAGTAAAGAATAGTTCGCCATAGGCCAAGTGATGCTTTCCGCTGGAGGCTTTAGTGCTGAAGGGCGGCACGATGCCTTCGGGGTGGGTCATCTCAAGAGCTCCGTAAACTTCGTCTGTACTGATGTGGTAGAACCGTTTGCCCTCCCACTTCTCGGGCAACGACTCCCAGTAGAGCTTAGCGGCCTGTAACATCGAGAGAGTGCCCATCACGTTGGTCTTAGCAAAGGTGAAGGGGTCTTTGATGCTGCGGTCCACATGGCTCTCGGCTGCCAAGTGGATGATGCCGTCCACATGTTCCTCCTGCATCAGTTTGTATACTCCCTCAAAGTCGCAGATGTCCATCTTCACAAACTTGTAGTTGGGCCTATCCTCTATATCCTTCAGATTGGCAAGGTTGCCAGCGTAGGTCAACTTGTCGAGATTGATGATTTTATAGTCTGGATATTTGTTCACAAATAAACGCACAACATGGCTCCCAATAAAACCAGCTCCGCCTGTGATGATGATGTTTCTTTTCATAATGATTTGTAAATTAATATATTGAGTCTTGATAAGACAAATTTCATTGCTGCAAAGATACGTTTTTTTTTTGTATTATTGCCGTTTCGGCTGTCTTTGAAATAGAATGAGCTCGATTGAAGAATGCAGGTCAGTCATATAATAAAAAAGGATACTCCTGTTACAGGAATATCCTTTTTGTATGATTAATCCGTTTTCGGCTATTTAATCATGCTCACGCTGCGTTTGACAAATTCGGTAAGGGCTTCGCCTTTGAGCAGACCGTTGGCCAGCAGTGCAAGGTCGGTCAGCTGGTGCACCAGCTGTTTCTGTTTCTCGCCGTCAGTCTCGTTCAGCACCTGTTCAATCAGCGGGTGGTTGACGTTGACCACAAGGTTGTAGCTTTCGGGCATCTCACCGTAGAATCCCATACCGCCGCCGGAAGTGGCCTGCATCTCTTTGTAGCGGCGCATAAACTCGCTCTGAGTGATAAGCATCGGCTGGTCGTCGCTCTCGAGACTTTCCATCAGGACGGTGTACTTTTGGGTGTCCACTTCGCCTTCGATGATAGGTTTGAGCTTATCTTTCTGCTCCTGGGTCAGCTTTTCGGGGATTTTGTCGTCGTGGGGAATGAGCTTTTCGACGGTGTCGGCATCAACGCGCACAAAACGGGTCTTGTCGATTTTCTGCTCCAGCAGGTTGACGAAATGGGGCGTTAGGACGCTGTCCATCAACAGCACGTCGTAGCCTTTTTCCTTGGCTTTGGCAATGTAGGCATGTTGCTCCTCCAAGTCGTTGGCATAAAGATAGCATACGTTCTTGTCCTTGTCGGTCTGCAGGGGGGCAATCTTGTCGCGATAGTCTTTGAGGCTATAGAACTCGCCTTGGGTATTCTTGAGGAGGGTGAACTTCATAGCGCGCTCGCAGAATTTCTCTTCGGTGAGCATGCCGTATTCGATAAAGATTTTGATGTCGTCCCATTTGTTCTCGAAGTCTTTGCGGTCGTTCTTGAACATCTCTTCCAGCTTGTCGGCTACCTTCTTGCTGATGTGGGAGGAGATTTTCTTCACGTTGCTGTCGCTCTGGAGATAGCTACGAGAAACATTCAACGGAATGTCGGGAGAGTCAAGCACACCGTGCAGCAGCATCAGGTATTCGGGCACAATGCCTTCCACGCTGTCAGTAACGAATACTTGATTGCAGTAGAGCTGAATCTTGTTGCGGGTGGGGTCGATGGTCTTGCGAACTTTTGGGAAATAAAGAATACCGGTGAGGTTGAAGGGGTAGTCCACGTTCAGATGTATCTGGAACAATGGGTCTTCAAAATTCATTGGGTAGAGTTGGTGGTAGAATTTCTTATAATCCTCGTCGGTGAGACTGCTGGGACTCTTGCGCCATGCAGGTTCGGTGTCGTTGATGATTCGAGGATGTTTCTTTTCAACGCGTTTGGGCTGTTTCTTCTTACCGCCGTTACCATCATCCACCTCGTCAAATTCGGTCTCGCTGTCCACCCACACGCTCTCTTCGCCACAGCGGATGGCTATGGGCATGAAACGGCAGTATTTGCGCAGCAGTTGCAGTATTTCTTGCTCTTCGAGGAACTCCTTGCAGTCGTCGGCGATATGCAGGACGATGCTGGTGCCGCGGTCGGTGTGTGAGGGGTCTTCTACCATCTCGAAGGAAGGACTGCCATCGCAGCTCCAATGCACGGCGGGAGCTTCTTTGTACGACTTGGAGAAAATCTCCACTTTGTCGGCCACCATAAAGGCGGAATAGAAACCAAGGCCAAAGTGTCCAATCAGGTTCTCCTGCACATCTTTGTATTTGTCAAGGAAGTCGGTTGCACCGCTGAAAGCAATCTGGTTGATGTATTTTTCAACCTCTTCAGCCGTCATGCCTATGCCGCGGTCCTTGATGGTGAGCGTCTTTTTTTTGCTGTCGAGGACCACCTCAACAGTCAGGTCGCCCAGCTCGCCCTTCAGTTCGCCTCTCGAGGAGATGGCTTTGAGCTTTTGTGTGGCATCTACGGCGTTGGAGACGAGCTCACGTAGGAATATTTCGTGGTCGGAATAGAGGAATTTCTTAATGACCGGGAAAATGTTTTCGGTCTGAACGTTCAAATTACCTTGCATAATATCATTATTTTTATTGTATACATATTTGTCAAATAGTAAAACATCTGCATTTTTAGACAGCCATGATGTTGAAACAAAAACAATGCCAATATGGCGGTATGACATTTTGTCAGCCTCAAAGGGCTCAGGCTCTCAAAACTGCATATTTCTTTTGTGCTTTTGGATGTTTGGAAGAATTGATTCTACCAATCCGTGTGCTTTTTAGAGTTTTCGAGTTTTTTTTGTACCTTTGCAAAGTGAAAAAAAAGCTCCTTTTCGAGATTTCAATCATTAGACCTCTGATTATCTTTCTTTTGGTGGTCTATCATTCGTTGTGTGTTTTCACCGGAGGTTGGGCTGTTCCGCAAGGAGTATCGCCCAATGCAGCCTATTGGTGGATGGGCCATCTGATTAGTGGATTCCGTATCGAAACCATTGCCTTTGTTGGGGGATATGTTTTCTGCTACCAGTGCTTTGAGTTGGGCAAGCGCAATGGCTTCTTCGGCTTTCTTTGGAAGAAATTCAAGCGACTCATCATCCCATGTTTTGTATTTGGCATTGTCTATTATCTGCTTTTCCGTTTCAACCCCAATAAGTTCAATTGGCAGGTGGCTTTCTGGCGTGTGGCCAATGGTATTGAGCATTTGTGGTTTCTGCCAATGCTTTTCTGGTGTTTCTTGGTCTGCTGGCTTATCGACCGTCTCCTCCAGTGGCTTCATGCCCGTCATGACGCTTGGTTCATGCCTGTAGGATGGTTTCTATTAGCGGGATTGGCGGCGGTATCGCTGTTGCGGGTCTCTGGACTCAAGCTGGGGTTGTCGCGAGTGCCCTACTTTTTATTTTATTTTTATCTAGGATATTGGCTTCGCATATTGCTGAAACGTAATGCGAAAGAGGATGGGTCGGCTGGTTCCCCCCTTCTGTTTATATTGCTTTGGGTTCTCTATTTCCTCTTTCTGATGCTGCATCTGCAAGCCACCCATCTCATCCTTCCGGGTTTTTCTTTCCAATGTCCACATTGGCTTCGCGGATGCAGTCAGCTTACGTTGCATCTGTTTGCTTTCGCCCATACTGCTTGTGGCATTCTGGCGCTCTATTTCACGGTGTCTTATTGGCTCCGTCGGTATCGTGAGCCCAATTCTCAGCCTGGGCCATTTCTTCGTCAATGTTCGCGACTCTGTTATGGCGTTTATGTTTTCCACATGTTTTTCATGAAGCCTTTTTATTATAACACTCCGTTTCCTGCTTGGTGTGCCGCCTGTAGGGTGGGGGAGTGGCTGATGCCTTGGGTAGTTCTTTCTGTCACGCTTGGCCTCAGCATTTTGGTCACCTGGCTCATGCTCAAAACTCGTTTTGGTCGTTTCCTCATCGGGTGAGAGTTTGTCATAGCCCCCTCCCCGTGAGAATAAATAAAAAAGCCCCTATCTTACGACAGAGGCTCTAATCTAAAACCTAAAACAAATTACTTCTTGGAGTATTTCTTGTACTTGTTCATGAACTTATCAACACGTCCGGCGGTGTCAACGAGTTTCAGCTTACCAGTAAAGAACGGGTGAGAAGTGTTGGAGATTTCCAATTTCACCACGGGATATTCATTACCATCGGTAAAGGTGACGGTCTCTTTGGTGGCTGCGCAGCTCTTGGTGAGGATCATGTTGTCGTTGGACATGTCTTTGAAGACTACCAGTCTGTAGTTCTCGGGATGGATTCCTTTTTTCATTTTTTCGGGTTGTTTTGCCGTTTTAAGCAGTGGCTCTTAAACGATTGTTATTATTTGTTTTAACTATTATTTTCTATGTAAAACGAGGCGTTTTTCGCATCATTTTGAGTTTGCAAAGATACGTACTTTTTTTGAAATGGCAAAATTTTTCTTTTTTTTCTATTTTCCTGTTATAAAATATGACTGTTTTTTGCCAACAATTCTCGTTGTCGCGTCCTTTCTAGACGCTGACTGAGGGTCTCATCTGTAAAACCGCCCCTGCTTAGTTTTCAGGGTGATATCACTCTTCAGCCTTTAAGACCGTGAAAAAACAAATTAGAACCAATTCGGTTTGGCCTGTGCCTGTTGGTCTCTACCAGTAGAAAAGAACACGGCATCAATGTCCTTGGGATTCCAATTCTTTGAGGAAATGTCGTGCGTATTCTTGCGAGTCCTCGTCACCGTATTTGAGCAGTTTCTCCAGGTATTTGCGTTCCTGCTTATAGTTTTCGAGTGTGTGGTAGGTATTGGCAATATTCGCGAGCACGGTGCAGTCGCGACGGTCTTGTTTCTCGGCTTTTAGTAGATAGCGCAGGCATTCCTCAGGCTGACCTAAGGCGTTGTGGTATACAGCCATGATATTCAACTGATAGATGTCCTTAGGATAGTATTTGAGCATCCTTTGGGCGATGTTAGCCATGCGGTTAAGCATCAGGGTGTCACTTCGCTCCATGGCCGAGAGGTTGATTTCCTCCACCAAAGTCTGCTGGTATTGAAGTATGGACTCGGAGAACATCTCCTTGTCAAATTGTCCCACATCGGGGTATTTCCAGAGTTTTGACTTGGTGGTTGCATAGCGGTCAATCAGCTCCAATAAGGTGTGCTCAAAGTCGTCCCAGCGTTGAGTGATGCCCAAGAAGTGGGTGCGGCCCATCCACATATCCAGTCGGTAGGGATGTTGTTCCAACCCTTTGTTAATCCATAGTATGGCGCTATCGGCCATTTTCGACTCTATGGTGGGTACCCCCATGACCAGATAACCTGCTATGTCGCCAGTGGTGTCGGTCATAGTTAAGGCTTCACCGTCCACCTCGTCGTTATCTTGCGTCAAGATGATGGTTTGCGACAGCGCACGGTTCACGTAAAAGTTAAACTGGTCGATGTAGTAGTCGGCCTCGGTTGGCTGGAGCTTGCTCCAGGCGTTGAGTGTGGCCCGCAGTGCGTTGGTGTCACCTTTTTCAAGTGCCTGCGAAAACTGTAAGTGGTATTCCTGCGCCCAGGAGGGACACCAAAGGCTTATTGCGAGAAGGATGAAAAGGAACTTATTCATGATAGATTAGAATTTCATTCTAAGGGTAACCGAGGTGATGATGTCCTGTTTCTGAACGTTGTCAGGCACCAAGCTGTGATATTCGTATTTGAAGTTCAAGTCCAGAAAGAGGTGTTTTCCCAATTGTGAAGAGAGGCTGGTAGAACTGGTGACGATATAATCGCCTAAGTTGGTTATTGAGGGCATGTAGAATGTGATGTGCTTCAGCGAGATACCTTCATTGAGTTTGTGTCGCATCTTAAATCGGAGCGAAACACGGCTCACCTGTGGCTCCATGAGGGTGGTATTGGTGGTGAAGTAATCGACATACTCGTACACGTAGGCCGCGCTGATGGAGTAGTCGTAGTTCTGGTTGTAAAACAAACGGTACTTGGCGCCAGCTAGGAAACTCAGTTTGTATTCAAACCCCTTGTACTTGTTGTTGTAGTAGGTGGCGGAAACGAAAGGCGAGACGCGGTTATACTGCCAGATGTCAAAAGTTAGGTTGCCCGTCAGGCTTTTGTCGTATTCCACATGGTCCTTCTGCCCATAAACAATGGCATAGTTGGCGTCGAGAGCCAAAATGCTGTCGTTCCGTTCCACCCCACCTTTGTTGTTGAAGGTAAAGGTGTTCACATTGCCCGACTTATATTCTCCGCCCAGGCTGAAGGTGTACTGCCATTTGCTTTGAGCCGACACAGTCAGCGTAGCAACAACCATAATTGTGAGTATTAATATCTTGCGCATCTTGTTATAGTAATATAGTTTCTTTATTCTTTTGCAAAAATACATTTTTTTCCCGAATTGGCCAAAAGAAAAACGCATCCAATGCACATTGTTTTAGAAAAATATTGTATTTTTGCAAATCATAATAATAGCTTAAACCTATGAAGAAATATGCGTTTTTAACCCTTTTAGTTTTCTTATTCTCTGTGGGTTCTGTTTGCGCTCAAAGCGACCGTGAACCAGAAACTGACCCTGTTATCTTGAACCGTTTGGATGAGTGGCAAGATTTGAAGTTCGGCTTTATGATGCATTGGGGCATCTACGCCCAATGGGGCATTGTGGAGTCTTGGAATATCTGCAACGAGCCCTGGATTGACCGTAAGGGCGCTGCTTACGACCAGTATAAACACGACTACTGGAACCTTATCCGCACCTTCAATCCCACCCAGTTTCATCCCGACCAAATGGCTGCTGCCGCCAAGGCTGCCGGCATGAAGTATGTGGTCTTCACCACCAAACACCACGATGGTTTCTGTATGTTCAACAGCAACGAAACCGAGTATGGCTGCGCAGGTCCCGAATGTCCGTATAGCAAGAACGCCCAACCCGACATCACCAAGAGCATCGTTGATGCTTTCCGCGCAAAAGGGTTGTGGACGGGTCTTTATTTTTCCAAAGCCGACTGGCACAACGACGACTACTGGGCACATGAGTGGGCCACACCCGACCGCAATGTCAACTACGACATCAATGAGCATCCCAATCGTTGGGACAGCTTCAAGACCTTCACCCACAAGCAAGTGTATGAACTCACCCACAACTATGGCGACATAGACATTCTCTGGCTCGATGGGGGTTGGATTCGTCCCGAATGGAGCATCAACGACGAGACCCGTCCTTGGCTGGGTTGCTACCAGCGTGTGCAGGACATCGACATGGACAAGCTGGTCAGCATCGCTCGCTCAGGCAATCCTGACCTGATTGTGGTTGACCGCTCGGTGGGTGGCCGTTACGAGAACTACCGTACCCCCGAGAAGGAGGTTCCCGACAGCCTGCTCTCGTATCCTTGGGAAACTTGTATGACCATGGGCGACAGCTGGTCCTTTGTGCCCAACGACAATTATAAGAGCACAACCCAGCTTATTCATATTCTTTGCGACGTGGTGGCCAAGGGTGGCAACCTATTACTCAATGTGGGACCCGATGCCCAGGGCCGTCTTCCTGTCGAAGCCCTCTCTCGTATGAAAGAGATGGGTGCTTGGCTCGACATCAATGGCAAGGCCATCTACTCCACCCGTCCGCTCTATCCCTACAGCAAGGGTGGCATCCGCTACACGCAGAGCAAAGACGGCAGCCGTCGGTATGCCATCTGCCTCATCGCCGAACCTACCAAGAAAGCCACTTTCGACTTCCCCTTCGATGTCAAGAAGGTCACTCCGCTTGCCGGCAAGAGTGTCAAGGCCACAGTCAAGCAAGGCAAGGACCGTACCACCCTCTCCCTCTCCTCCAGCTCGCCAATGTATCATGCTGTGGTAGTGGAGTTTTAACCCAAATTGGTCGTTAGGGTTTATGCCAGATTAGTATTTGTTTCGAGCAGATTGGCCATATCGCTGCCGAAGGCGTAGCGGGCTACAGCGAGACAGGGATATGGACAAGATGCCAGAAGAAATGCTGAGATGGCTTAAAAAGACCTGAAAAAGCAAGAAAGGATATAAAAGTTGGCCTAATGACCGATTTGAGTTTAATTCAACGTTCATCTAATAAAAGAGGCTCCGTCATTTTGGCAGAGCCTCTTTTTTTGAGAGGGAAAGCATCAGGACTCCGCTATTTATAGTAGAGGAAGCTGAATTTGTCTTCAGCAAAAATTTCTTGGGCAACGGCTTGCAACTCTTTGGGGGTGACGTTTAGGATGTCGCGATTCATTTCCTCAAGCGTGTCCACATGGTCGAAATTGAGATAGGCTTTGCCAATGCTTTGCATCTCGTTCAGCCCGCTGTCGTTGGTGATGGCCATTTGGCCTATCAGCTGGGTTTGGGCTGAGTGCAGTTGTTGGGGGGAGAGCTTCACTTCGCGCAGTCGACGCAGCTCTTCAAGGATAAGCTGGGTGCTGCGTTCGGCAGCATCGCTGTCCACGCCGGCATAGATGTAAAATAGGCCTGCATCGGTGAAAGGCACATACTGCGACTCGATGGTGTAGCAGAAACCTTGGTTTTCGCGCACAGAAACATTCAGTCGGGAGTTCATTGCGGGGCCGCCCAGTATATTGTTCAGCAATGTGAAGGCATTCTTCTTTTCGTCATAGATGGTGGGTGCCGGACAGCCCGCCAGCAGGTGCACCTGGTGGGTGCGTTTGTTGAGGGTGTTGTTGAAGCGTTGATATTCTACTTTGTCATCCGCATCTGTCTTGACATTGGGTTGGACGTCGGTATGGGAGAAATATTTTTCGCAAAGGTGTACCAATCGCTTGAACTCCACATTGCCTACCACCGAAATGACCATCTTGTCGGGGGTATAGTTCTGGTGGAGGAAGCGCGACAACTGCTCGGAGGAGAAATGCTTTACGTTCTTTTTGCTTCCTAAAATGTTGTGTGCCAATGGATGACGACCGAATATCATCTCCTCGAAATCGTCATAGATAAGTTCTGCGGGAGAGTCTTTGTAAAGGTTGATTTCCTCAATGACCACATCTTTCTCCTTTTCAATCTCATGTTGCGGAAAGGTGGAATGGAATAGTATGTCACTAAAGAGCTCCAAACAGCGCTCCAAATGCTGCGATAGGGCGGAGGCATAGACACAGGTCTCCTCCTTGGTGGTGAAGGCATCCAGCTCGCCTCCTACGCCATCAATTCGGTTGCGGATATGGTATGAGCGGCGATGTTCGGTACCTTTGAAGATGGAGTGTTCGATAAAATGGGCAATGCCTTCTTCGGCAGGACTCTTTTCGTTGCGCGAGCCCACGCCGATATACACGCCGGCATAGACAACATTCGAGCTGTTCTGACTAAAGATGATGCGTATGCCGTTGTTGAGGGTGTGGTAGAGATACATTTTTTCTGCTGTAGTTTTCTATTGATGGGGGTAACGGGTGGAGAGTAGCGACAGGAAGAGAGCCGTGAAAGTAATGCCTGCAAGGGTTTCAAGTGTGTCCTCGCTAACAAAGGATATGAGCACAATGCATAGCAAAGCGGTGAAGAGAATACGTCGGCAACTCCGTGTGGCCACGATGGCGCGAACAAAGAAATAAGCAATGGCGACAAACCCCACCAAACCAAAGGCCAAAAGAAAGTTAATATACTGGCTGTGGGTATGCATGTGGCTCTCGGCCAATGCCGAATGGTTGGCTTCGAGGCGCGCCTGACACGCGTCGGGAACATCGCCGGTGCCAACACCCAGCAAGGGATGCCGCAGCCATACCCCCAACCCGTTGCGCCAAAGTTCTATTCGTTGCAACATGCTGAAATTGCTCACGCTGTGGTAGCAGCGATAATTTTCATATTCATAGCACAGCACATAAATCATCTTTCGTGGTCCTGCTTTCAGGTAGACAGGGTTGGCTATTCCTTTCTCTATGGCGTTGATGTCCTTGTTGCTGAGCTGAGTCATGCCCAAACTGTCTTTGGTCACCCCCATGCCGTTAAGGTAGCGCAGGAGGGTGGTGCTGACCGGCCATCCCGTGCTTGTGGTCGAGTCGAAAGGAACAGTACTTCGTTTGCTCCATTCCTGCCTCATCTCTTCCTCGCAAACGTAGTGATGAATGTAGTTTCCGTTCTCAATTATCTTGTCTTCGTAATGCTTATAGCGATTACCGTTGGGAGTGGTAGCAGCCAGGTCGTTGGTGGAGAGGGGTCGCAAATGGTAGTAGTCGTAACAATAATATCCGCATAGACCCAAGGCGGACAACACCAGGCTGCCCCAAATGGCAAAAATGGCCGTGCGGAGCTTCTTGCCCATGCGGTTGCGGTAGGTCCATAGTAACACCGCTGAGGTGACTAGCAGGATGATAAAAGATGTGTAAGAATGAATGAGTAACAGAAAGACCAAAAACCATACCGACAGCAGCGTGTTGGCCACTTTAAGCCACGGCCTGTCGCATTTGAGCGTCGCCCAAGCAAGCAGCACCAGCGCCAGGCATAAGTTCAGTCCAAAACGGATGTGGGAGATATAAGGGACAATCTCGCGGTAGGGGAGGTCTTCGATGGTTAGAAAACGAACCAGTCCGATGACGGTGACCACCAGCAGCGTGCACACATAGCTAAAACCTATGGCCATGCTCTCCTTGCCTTGGGGCGGAGGCGTGGTAAGGATAACCAAGGGGATGAAAAACAGGGGTAGCTTCTTCTGCAGGTCATAGAGCCCATAGGCCATATTCTCAGTCCCCACAAGCCAAATCAAGTGTACGGCCAAAAGCACCAGAAAAGCCTGCAGCAGGTAGTTGTGCCTAAAGTTGGCAAATTTCTCCCGCCAGTTCCATTCCACTATCCAGTTGGCCAATAGCAACACCCACACCAGATTTGTCATAAACACCGAGGTGGTCATGGCAATAACCAGCAGACATAGCAGCAACACATATAGCGTGCGATGTATTTGAGAACGTGCGCGACTCACTTATTGATTCAATCTAGTTACAAGTGTCTTTTTTCAAAATGAGGAAAGGATATCATCCACCTAAATTCCCAAGTGGCAGTCGATCCTCCTTTTTGTGTGGTTCCAGACAGTTCCTCTCTACACCACTATTTACCTAAAATCTTGTTGTATTCGGTGGGGTTGTTCAGCACCTCTATGGCCTTTTTCACATCAGGGTCCCAATCCAGAGTGGCCTCGATGCAGCCTTTGCGGTAATAGTAGTGGAGGATGATGGCATCGGCCAACAGTTCGCTGATTTCCTTACGGTTGCGGTTCAGATCTTCCTTCTTAGCATCCTTGTAGGTCTTCTCCAGTTGGTCTATCTGTTGCTTCAGATTATCCATATAGTTCTCCTCCTCAGCCACTTTGCGCAGGTCGGCAATTAGGTTCTCTGTGTAGGTTTTGTACTCGTAGGTCTTGTCCGAAAGATAGCCTACAAAGTCGTTCCATATCTCGTCGTTGATTTTGAACTCGCTAGCAGGGGCTATTGTGGGGTGCTCTCGGTGGTATTTCATCGCGTAGTTGAAAAAATGAAAACGGTTGTAAAGGGCCACAGAAAGTAGCGAGCTGGGCTCATGCTCCATTTCTATGTCCGGCTCGATGCCGAAACCGTCATACACCGTGCGTCCGTTGCCGGTCTTAAAAGCCGTCTTCAGCGAATCCGGCACCTTCGTGGCACGTCCGTTGGCATCGCGGTGCTTATAGTCGATGGCCTGTATGCAGCGGCCGCTGGGAATGAAATATTTCGACACGGTTACCTTCATCTGGCTGTTGTAAGGCATGGGCAGGATGTTCTGCACCAATCCCTTGCCGTAGGAACGTTCGCCAATAATCACGGCGCGGTCGAGGTCTTGCAGGCTGCCGCTCACAATCTCGCTTGCCGAGGCACTGTTGTCGTTAATCAGCACCGCCAAGGGTATGTCCAAGTCTTCGGGAGCCATGCGGGTGCGACTTTTCACATTCTTCGAAGCCACCTTGCCTTTGGTCTCCACCACAAGTTCGTTGTTCTTCACCCAGATGTTCACTATGTCCACGGCCTCGTTCATTAGGCCGCCGCCGTTGTTGCGCAGATCTAGAATGAAACCCTTCATGTCGGGGTGTTCGCGTTTCAACTGGCGGAAAGCCTCGCGCACATTCTTGGCAGCATCTTGGGTGAATTCGTCGAGGCGCACATAGCCTATTTTCCCCTCCGCCATGCCGTAGTAAGGCACGTTGGGCAACCTAATCTCTCCTCGGGTCAGCTTCACGTCAAACTCCTTCCCCTCTCTTTCCAGCCGAAGGGTCAGCTCGGTGCCGGCCTGACCGCGCATGGCGCTGCTCACATCGGCCGTAGTCTTGCCCTTGGTGCTCTCGCCGTTGACGGCCACGATGCGGTCGCCAATGCGTATGCCGGCCTTGTCAGCAGGCAGCCCCTCGTAAGGCTCGGTAATATAAATGCTGTCGCCCTGCTGGTGGATAAGCGATCCTATGCCACCATACTGTCCCAGCACCTGCATCTTCACATCCTCCATGTCACTCTCGGCAAAATAGTTGGTGTAAGGGTCCATCGAGGCCAGCATCGCATCTATGGCCACCTTCATGGTCTTACCCGGGTCCACGTCATCAACATAGTTCATGTGCAGGTTCTTGTATACGTTGGCAAAGATTTCCAAATTCTTAGAAATTTCAAAACCTTTGTCGTTGGTTTCGTTCTGTGCCGTGACGGACATTCCCATCGCAAGCAGTAGCAGTAGCACAATTTTTTGCTTCATAACTTTTTTAGTTAACAGTATAATGGTATTAGTTATTAGTTTAAAGTTTATAGTTTAAAGTTTAAAGTTTGAAGTTTATAGTTGATAGTATCAAACAATTCCTATACATTGCCGGTAGAGAAAGTCTCCAATTCTTGATAAATAAAAAACTATTCTTGTTCGGTTCCTACCGTTTCCTCATAGTGGTCCAGCAGCTCGTTGACATCGATGTTCTGGGGTGAGATAAACATCACCAGGTCTCCGGCTTCAAACACTTCGTTGCCAGAGGGGTTGAACATGGTCTTATCTCCACGTTTGATGCCGATGACCAGGGCGTTGTAAATCATCATCAGGCGGGCATCTTTTATGGCGCGTCCCACCAATGCGTGCCCTTCCGGTATCACCATGGTGTAGTTGTTGATATTGTGGTCGCTGTGGTCGTGTATAAGCATGTCGGGCTCCACGGTGATTTGGCTGCGCACCTTCGACACCTGGTCTTCGCTGCCAATCAGGGTCACTCGGTCGCCTGGCAGCAGCTGCGTTTTCTTGTCGGGCAGGTCGTAGATGATGCCGGCGCGTTCCAGACTGACCACGTTCACACCAAATAACTTACGTATGCCGCATTCGCGCAGCGTCTTGCCCGACCAAGGCGAGTAGGCGGTCATGGTGCAGCTGTCCATGTAGAAACTGTTCTCCAACTCCTCAGGAATGGCAAAGGAGTTCTGTGCCTGGCGCGAGTTGAGGTTGGTGACGAAATGGTTCTCGATGCGGTGGTAGAAAGCGATGACCGGTTTGGCGGCAAGGCTCACAAACACCACCACGATGGCTATCACCAGCAGAAAACCCACGGCAATGTGCACATATCTCGACACTACCCAGCCCACCGCCGTCAGGGCCACAAAATAGCGCAGCAGCAACAACGGCAACACGATAGCCTGGCTGTTGCTCCCTATCTCCAACATCTGCAGCTCCAGCTTCTTGCTCACCCCCTTCACAGCCATGGCCCAAAGGAAGGGTGCCAACACCAACAGGGTGGCAACCATGCCCACCAGGTTGCTCCATATCTCGGGTATGCCGATATCGGCAAAAAGTTTGTTCAGGAACGGCTTCAGCAGCAGGATGCTCAGCAGCGACAGCGCGGCGATGATGATGCCGTAGAACAGGATGCCCAGCACCTGCTTCTTGATGAAGGCTGTCAGCTTGTTCTCGTGGCCTGCCGTGCGCGACGAGCTGCTGTACTTGTCTAGCAGCCTTTTCCCTCTATCGGGTATTCTGGGGTACAACCACTCGTAGGCCGGTGTGCCCCCTTTGATCATATAGGGGGTTACAAAGGTGGTGATTATCGAAACCGACACGATGATGGGGTAAAGATTCTGGTCAATCACGCCAAAACTCAGGCCCAAGCCCGCTATGATAAAGCTGAACTCTCCTATGTTGCAGAAACAAAACCCGCCCTGCATGGCCCCCTTCAGCGGCTTGCCGCTCAGCAGGATGCCCAAGGTCGCACTCAGCGATTTGAACGCCACCACCGTCAAGGCAATAACAAGGATGTAGTACCACTGGTGCACCAGCACCTGTGGGTTCACCAGCATGCCAACCGACACGAAGAACACCGCCCCAAAGAGGTCTTTGATGGGGGTGATGATGCGATGGATTACGTCCGCCTCGATGGTCTCTGCTAGAATGGCACCCATCACAAAGGCACCCAATGCCGTCGAGAATCCCGCAAAATCGGCAAACACCACCATGCCGAAACAAAGGCCCACGGCCACGATGCACAGCGTCTCCTCCGACATCCATTTGCGCATCCAACGCAGAAACGATGGGATGAGGAAGATGCCGAAGGTGAACCACACTATCAGAAAGAAGACCAGCTTCACCATGCTCATGCCCAGCTGTGCCCCGTCGAAACGGCGGCTCACGCTCAGCGTCGACAGGATCACCAGCAGCAACACCGCCACCAAGTCCTCCACCACCAACACCGCTGTCACCGTGCCGGTGAATTTCTGTTGCTTCAGCTTCAGGTCTTCAAACGACTTGATGATAATTGTCGTCGACGAGATGGAGAGCATGCAGCCCAAGAAAATGCAGCTCATGTCGCCCATTCCCAGCACATGGCCCACCGTGTTTCCTATCACAAACATCACCGCCAGCTCCGTCAGGGCCGTCACAGCCCCGGTAGCACCCACCTTTTTCAGTTTCTTGATGCTGAACTCCAAGCCCAAGGCAAACATCAGGAAGACAATGCCAATGTCGCTCCAAACGTGTATGTTTGTGTCATCGCTGATGGCCGGAAACCATGGAAAATAAGGTCCAATGAAAAAACCAGCCACTATATAGCCCAACACCAATGGCTGCTTCAGCCATTTGAAAATCACCGTAATCACACCGGCGGTAATCAAAATGATGGCAAGGTCCAAAAAGATAGGGGGCAATGATGACATGTTTCTCGCGTTTTGTTATTAATCAAAAAATATCAAACTAAGCAATTATATTTGCTTATAACGCATCTTCCTCCCGCTTATTGTCCTACAACACCATCAAAAATCAATTTTTTTTTCACAATAATGACGGTCCTTTTCAAATATATGGCAATCAACATGTTGATACTTTGTTCTTTTTATTTTTCTTATCCTTATGCCGCCGCAAAAAGTAGCGCAGGTTGCACAAGACAATCAACAATCGACCCGATATCGTCATTCTCAAATTATCCCAGTTTCTTGACAGGTTTTGTCGTGTGGTACGAAAATTGCTGTGGTGGATATCATGAGTTATATTGACACGAAAGATATAGGAGTTTTCGACATTCTTGCCGGGCAGGATGACGAAATGATACAGCAGGGCAATGCCATCGTGGTGAGTGGCTTGCTTTTGGGCATCTGCAATCGGGGCACCTTTGCCTATCAGCTTAGCCAAAGTCACCATCAGGTTGGCCGCAACGGGGTCTTCTATGCTTTGCCGGGACAGCTTTTCTCGGTATTGGAATACAGCAATGACCTGAAAGCCACGGTTGTTTTCATCACGTCGGAGTATTTGTTGAAATTGGGTTCGCAGAACGAAATGTTACTCATGCGGGGCGACGAGTATCTAAGCGGAAAACTGCTGGAGGGTTTGAACAAACTGGATGAGATGGGCACTCAGGACATCGTTCTCGCCGATGAGGTGGGCGACGATATTCGCCACATTCTGGCAGTCCTTCGCCGCAGGGCCTACCCCCAAGTGAAGGAGAGTAACCTGATGCTGACCGTACCGCTGATACAAACCCTTCTGCTGCTCACCTTGGAGTCGCAATCCACAGGCAACGTGAAGGTCCGCTCCCTCTCTCGGCAGGAACAGCTGAGCAAGGATTTCTTCGTGCTCCTTCTTCGGCGACATAGGGAGGAACACGACGTTTCTTACTATGCTGAGCAATTGTTCGTTACGCCCAAGTACCTGAGTACTGTGGTGCGCAAAACCACAGGTTCTTCCGTGCAAGATTGGGTGGGACGCCTATTGCTGTTTGCCGCCAAAAGCCTTCTAAAAAACAGTCGCTTGAGCGTGCAGCAGATTGCTGATGAGTTGCATTTTTCCACCCCCTCATCCTTCATTCGTTTCTTCCATCGGCAGACGGGACTTACCCCTCGCCAGTATCGAATTAAGAAGTAGCCTTATTTCTTCGGGTCTATCTTGGCGTAGCCTTTGGCATCAGCTATGAAGGTAAATACCAACATCAGAATCAGGATGATGATGACCACGATAGCAACCACGTCAAGCATCCTCAGTTCGAATGGAAGGCCACATACAGTAACCCTTCTGCACCATTCACTCAGTCCCGAAAAGGCTATCAGTAGGGTGTTCACAATGATGATGATAAGCCGGAATTCGGTCGGTCCCATTTTGGCGTAGGTTAGTTTAAATTCGCCTTTTAGGTGGGCGTTGATGCTCACGTTGATGGTCATAATCAAATAAAGTGCATAGGCAATGAGCGCCAAGTCGAGGTGGACAAAGGGCGATAACCCCACCCCGATAAACATCATTCCCTCGTTCACGCAGTCGATGGTATGGTCGACATAATAGCCGAAGATGGGCCGCTGGGTATTGCGCACACGTGCCAAGGTGCCGTCCAGCGAGTCACCATACCAGTTGATGACCATTCCCAACGAGCTTAGCCACAACCATTGTATGTCGAGGTTGGAGAGGACGAATCCCGCTGCCACAACAGCTGCTCCAACAAAGCCTACGAAGGTCATTAGGTTGCTGCTAACCCATTTGGGTTGACGTTCTGCCAGCCACACCAAGGCTCGCTTTTCCATGCCGTTCAGCACAGAGGTCTGTATTCTTTTTGATTGTTTGATATCCATATTCGTTCTCTTTTAAAGTTGTGCAGAGAAAAGCCGTGCCAAACGTTCTTCTATATGATGACATATAGGTCTTTCGCTCCATTTCTTTGGAGTGATGAGCTCCGACTCTTTTTCGTCTGCGAGAAAGATTTTCTTTATCTCTTTTGCATATTCTATGCTCTCTATGAAGGCGTTAATCTCCATGTCTAAGAGGTAGCTGCGGGGGTCGATGTTGGTGGAACCAACGGTAGCCTTACAGTCGTCGCATACCATGATTTTGGAGTGCATGTAGCCTTTTTGGTAGAAGTAGATGTGAACGCCGGCCCCCAGCGCTTCTTGCATGTAAGATTTGGAGGCTAGCGGGGTCATGATGCCGCGGTCGCCCTTGGGCGGCAGGATGATGCGTACGTCCACACCCCTTCGTGCTGCGTTGCAGATGGAGCGCATCACTTCCTTGGTGGGGATGAAATAGGGCGACTCCCAATAGACATAGTGCTGGCTCTCGTCTACCATGCGACAAAATTCCTTCATGATAGTAGGCCCGTCGCCAATCGGACCCGAAGTGATTACTCGCACAGGTATTTCTCCCATTGATTCGACTTTGGGGAAATAATGGGGGGAAGCCAACAGGGTGCCCGACGCATAACGCCAGTCGCTGAGGAAAGCCTGCTGCAATTGTGCCACGGCGGGTCCCTGAATGCGTATCTGCGTGTCTCGCCATTCGCCCCATGATAGTCCTTGGTAGTAACGGTCGGCTATGTTCATGCCGCCCAGATAGCCTTTCTTGCCATCTATGACGACCACTTTCCTGTGGTTGCGGTAGTTGTCTTTCTTGCGCAGGAAAGGGATGTGTGTCGGGCCAAATCCACATACCTCTATTCCTTGCTCCTGCAGCTTGCGATAATACCATTTGCTTTTGAGGTTGGCTAAGTCGTCGTAGAGCAGCCTCACCTCCACACCCTCTTTGGCCTTCTTGGCCAAGGCGTTGCCGATACTTTGTCCTACCACATCTCCCTCGAATTTAAAGAATTGCACGTGGATGAACTGCTCTGCCTCCTCGATGTCTTCCAGCAACTGTTGCACCATTTGGCGGAAGTCGGGATAGGTCTCAATCTGGTTGTCTTGGATAGAGCGGTTGTCCAGGCGGGAGGCCAACTGCTCTCTGTCTGCCTCGCAGATAAGGGGAACTCTGCCGGGCTTGCTGGTAAGCCACAGCACCCAAACTAGCAATATGAGGAGGATGATGGCGAGGGTCATGTTATTCGTTTTGAGAGGATTGTGCTAATAGCGTTGGACTGTTGATAATCTCCATGAACTCTTCGCCTGTGATGGTTTCCTTTTCCAAAAGCACTTTGGCGGCGGCATCCATCTGGGCGCGGTTTTCTGTGATGATTTTCTTGGCCTTGGCATAGCTGTCGGCAATCAGCTGTCGCACTTCGTTGTCGATGTCGGCAGCGGTCTCAGGGGCACAAGCCAGCGAGGTGTCGCCTCCTAAGTAGGCCCCATTGACTGTCTCCAACGCCATCATGCCGTATTTGTCGCTCATTCCGTAGCGGGTCACCATGGCGCGGGCCAGTTTGGTGGCCTGTTCGATGTCGTTGCTGGCTCCGGTGGTGACGGTTCCACACATCAACTCCTCGGCCGCCCGGCCGCCCGTGAGGGTGGCTATGCGGTTCTGCAGCTCGCTCTTGCTCATCAGCACCTGCTCGCCGCTGTCCACCTGCATGGTGTAGCCCAAGGCTCCCGAGGTGCGGGGCACGATGGTTATTTTGTGTACTGGTGCCGACCCACCTTGGCGGGCAGCCACCATGGCGTGACCAATCTCGTGGTAGCTGATGATGCGGCGTTCTGTGTCCGAGATCATCTTGCCTTTACGTTGTGCGCCAGCCATTACGGTCTCGATGCTCTCTTCCAGGTCTTGCTGGCTGACCACCGTGCGACCCATGCGCACGGCCCTCAGGGCAGCTTCGTTGACGATATTGGCTATCTCGGCCCCGCTACTGCCCGCCATGGCCCGTGCTATCATGTTTAGAGAAATGTTTTCTTGGTGTTTTATATGTTTCAGGTGCACCTTGAGGATGGCCTCACGACCTTCCAAGTCGGGCAACTCCATCTGCACACGGCGGTCGAAACGTCCCGGACGCAGCAACGCTTTGTCCAACATTTCGGGGCGGTTGGTGGCAGCCAGAATGACCACGCCCTTGCGGCTGTCGAAACCATCCATCTCTGTCAGCAGTTGGTTGAGGGTCTGTTCGCGCTCATCGTTGCCGCCATATCCGCTGCTGTCGCGCCGTTTGCCAATCGCATCAATCTCGTCGATGAAGATGATGCAGGGTGCTTTCTCGTCGGCCTGCCTGAAGAGGTCGCGCACTTTGGAGGCTCCCATGCCCACAAACATCTGCACAAATTCCGAGCCGCTGATGGAGAAGAAAGGCACATGGGCCTCTCCTGCCACGGCACGGGCAATAAGAGTCTTGCCCGTGCCTGGAGGGCCAACCAACAATGCCCCCTTCGGCAGAGAGGCACCGATATCGGTGTATTTTGTAGGATTATGTAAGAAGTCGACCATTTCCTGTAGGGTCTCCTTGGCTTCGTCCTGTCCGGCCACATCCGCAAAGGTGGTCTTCACTTGGCTGTCGGCATAGATTTTGGCTCCGCTTTCGCCAAACGACATGAAATTACCTATGCCACCGCCTCGTTTCGACATCTTTTTCATCGTCAAGTTGAAGATGAGATAGAATAGTACGCCTGGCAGCACCCACCACATCAGGAAATTGGATATCGGTGAGTTCTCTTGCGGTATTTCTTGGGTGAAGACAATATGGCCGCTCTCGCTGCTGCTGGGAGCTTCAGACAAACGCTCCACCAACCCGGGGTCGTCCATCTGCCCCGTCACGTAGGTAACATTCTTGCCGTTTTTATCTTTGTCATCGATGGAAAAGAAGATTTTATTGTCTTTGATCAGCACCTCTTCCACCTTTCCTTCGTTCACATACTGCGTAAAGGTGCCGTAGTCGGTCTCTTTCAGTTGCGACTTTACCAGCAGCGGCTGCAAAAAGCCGTTGAATAGCAAAAGCAAGCAGAAGGCTGTGATGAAAGGCCACCACGAGCTGATCCAGCTTTTACCCTGTTTGTTGTCATTCGGTTGTTGTTGGTTAGTTTTCATTCTGTATGTCTGTTTTTTGATAACTATTTTACGTGTTCCGTAGCTACCCCTATCAATTCTTTTGCCATTCCCATCCCGTTCCCTCAATAAAAAACCTCCATGCACATTTTAGGCGCAATTGGGTATATTTTTTGTCATATATTCGGCTAAAATGGCAGTACTTTGCAGTCGAACGGAATACTCTGTCCCCTCCCAATGACTTTCTCTGGAATTGGTTGAAAGTTTAAGCCTAAATTCTTATTGTTGGCACAATAATTGGTCAGGATGTGCGTTAATAGATTTTGTTGAACAAAAAATTAGATGCAGAAAAATGACTAGGAGAACCTTGAAACTGACGTTGTTGCTGTTGCTGGGGCTGATGATGGTGGTGCCTGCTCAGGCCCGCAAGAAGCCCAACTACGAGATTACGCTGAAGATAGATAAAGGTCCTGACACGATGATATTGTTGGGTCACTACTATGGGCGCGGCAATCAGGTGCTGGACACGGCCTACCGCGACAAGAAGGGCCGTTTTGTCTTCACGAGCTATGAGGACACGCTGCCCGAAGGCCTCTTTTTCTTTGCCAACTCCAAGGGTCATTATGTGGACTTTGTGGTGTATGGCGAGCGGCCGTTTTTTGACTTCGAGACCGAGCAGCGCGACTGGACTTCGTGCATGAAGGTGAAAGGGAGCAAGGAGAATGCCTTCTTCTTTGCCTTCCACCGCGAGGAGGGAGTCATCGTCGAGGAGATGGACCGCCAGCGGATGCTGATGGATTCAGCAACGTATGCCCCATTTTACCGCCAGCAGATGAAACGGCTGGATAGCCTCAGGATTGCCTACGCCGAGCGCGATCCGGATCGGTTCCTCTCGCGCATGATGTTGGCCACCAAGGAGGTGCTGCCTCCCATGGTAAGCCCGCAGGGTGATACCCTAACCGAGCAACAACGGCGCGACTACTACATTGGTCACTATTTCGACAACATGCCTTTGGAGGACAACGCCATCGTGAATACACCACGTCCGGTCTTCTACGACCGTGTGATGGGCTATTTCGACAACGTGTTGCGCTATGCGCCCCCGCAGACCCTCATCCAGTATATGGACCCCGTGCTCGACCGCGCCAAGAAGGCCCCCAACGTGTTCCAGTACTTACTGGTGAATCTGGTACAAAAATACTTGCAGAGCAAGGTGATGGTTTATGACGAGGTGTATGTCCACCTGGTGCAGAAATATTATGCCTCGGAGGATAACTGGTGGACTTCGCCCAGCTCGATAGACAAGGAATCGCAGCGCGCCGCCAAGTGGGAACGTCTGCTTGTGGGCAAGGAGGCACCGGAGCTGATTTTGTTTGACACCCTTCGAGTGCCCCATTCGCTCCACGCCATGCCCTACAAATGGAAACTGCTGATTTTCTGGTCGCCCAACTGTGGCCATTGCCAGCATATTATACCCGAGGTGTACAGGATATTTGAGAAATATCAGCAGGAGTATAACATGGTGGCCTACACCATCCTGAGCGACCCTGACGACAAGACCCGCAAGGAGTGGAAAGAGTTTATGAAGGAGCACGGCATGAACAGCCCCAACTGGCTGAGCCTGGACGGTGGGGAGGCCAATGTGGATTGGCATGACGTGTATGACATCCAGTCGACCCCCCAGATATACCTTTTGGATGAGAACAACATCATTCAGGCCAAGAAGCTGGGCGAGACGACCTTGGAGAACATCCTCACGGCCATTTGTGGCACCCAGCATTAGTCCCTCTGGGGAGAGCATGGCGCCTATAGAAAGAAAAAACCAAAAAATACAAGAATATGACAAAAAAAACTACACTTGTTGCCCTCGGCTTTGCGGCCATGACGCTGTTGGCCACGGGTTGTAAAAAGACTATGGATAATCCTTTTTTTAACGAATGGGGTACCCCCTATGAGATTCCCGATTTTGCCAAGATCAAAACGGAACATTACATGCCGGCCTTTGAGGAGGGCATGAAGCGTCAGATGGAAGAGATTGACGCGATTGTCAACAACAGCGAGGCTCCCACCTTTGCCAACACCGTGGAGGCCTACGAGTATTCGGGTGAGCTGCTCAACACCGTTTCGGGTGTTTTCTTCAACCTCAGCGAGTGCGAGAACAGTCCCGAGATGGAGGCCATTGCCGAGGAGGTGACACCCCTGCTGTCGGCCCACGGCGACAACATCGCCCTCAACGCCAAGCTTTTTGAGCGCATCAAGACGGTGTATGACCAGCGCGAGAGCCTCGGTCTCAATCCCGAGCAGATGCGTCTGCTGGAGGAGACCTATAAGGGCTTTGTGCGCAGCGGTGCCAACGTGCCGCAGGAGCAGCAGGCCCGTTTCCGCGAGCTGAACGAGCAGATTGCCTCGCTCACCCTCCGCTTTGCCCAGAACGTGCTGAAGGCCACCAATGACTACCAGCTGGTGCTCGACACCGCCCCGGCAGGTCTCACCCCCGACCAGATTGCTGCCGCCAAGGAGGCTGCCGATGCCGATGAGGCCACCAAGGGCAAGCTGGTCTTCCAGCTGAATATGCCCAGCTGGGAGCCTTTCATGCAGAACTGTCAAGACCGCCAGTTGCGCAAACAGATGTGGGATGCCTACACCAGCCGTTGCAACGGAGGCGAGTTTGACAACACCAAGATTATCGACACCCTGACCAACCTGCGCCTTGAGCGCGCCAACATCCTGGGTTTTCCCAGCCATGCCGACTATGTATTAGAGGACTGCCTGGCCAAGACTCCCCAGAACGTCATCAGCTGCCTGATGCAGATTTGGACACCCGCTTTGGCCAAAGCCAAGAAGGAGTGTGCCGAATATCAGAAGATGATCAAGGCCGACGACCCTACCGCCAAGCTTGAGCCTTGGGATTGGCGCTACTATAGCGAGAAGTTGCGCAAGGAGAAATACGAGCTGGAGGACAGCGTAGTGCGCCCCTATTTCTCGTTGGATAACGTGCGCGAAGGCGCTTTTGCCACCGCCAACAAGCTCTACGGCATCACTTTCCGCGAGAACCCAGAGCTGCCCACCTATAACAAGGAGGCCCACGCGTATGAGGTGATGGACGGTGGAGAGGTGATTGGCATCCTGTATATGGATTTCTTCCCCCGTGCCAGCAAGCGCAGCGGAGCCTGGATGACCGAATTCCGCGGACAGAAGGTCAACCAGCAGGGCGAGAACGTCATCCCCATCATCCAGGTGGTGTGCAATTTCACCAAGCCCAGCGGCAACAAGCCTTCGCTGCTCAACTTCGACGAGAGCGAGACCCTCTTCCACGAGTTCGGCCATGCCCTCCACGGCCTCTTGAGCAAGTGCCACTATCCTTCGTTGGCCGGTACCAATGTGCCACGCGACTTTGTGGAGCTGCCCTCACAGATCATGGAGAACTGGTGCCGCAATCCGCAGGTGATGAAGACCTACGCCAAGCACTATCAGACCGGCGAGGCTATTCCCGATGCCTTGATTGAGAAGATTGCCGCTGCCCAGACCTACGGCCAGGGCTTTATCAACACCGAGCTGCTGGCTGCCTCGCTGCTGGATATGGACTACCACAGCATCACCCAGAAACAGCCCATCGACGCCAACGCTTTCGAGCAGGAGCACCTGAACAGGATCGGCCTCATCCCCGAGATTATCAGCCGCTACAAGAGCACTTATTTCCAGCATATTTTCACCACAGGGTACGATGCTGGCTACTACAGCTACACTTGGACGGCCATCCTCGACCACGATGCCTTTGCGGCCTTCGTTGAGAGCGGCGACCTGTACAATCCCGACCTCGCCAAGAAGTTCCGCCACATCTTGGAGAGTGGCAACACCGTTGAGCCCATGGAGCTCTACCTCCAGTTCCGTGGCAAGGAACCCAGCGTAACACCCCTCCTCAAAGACAGAGGACTCATTTAATGAAAAAAAGTTGATGGTTGAAAGTTGAGTGTCGGTTTCGACATCAACTTTCAACTATCAATTGTCATCTTTCTAATACGATAAACAATAACATTTTTAACAATAAAACTATGTCAGAAGAACCTACCGTCAAGAAACTCTTCCGCAAAGCCACCGACAAGAAGATTGCCGGCGTTTGTAGTGGTATTGCCGAATATTTGAATATCGATGTCGCCGTGGTGCGCATCATCTTCCTTATTGCGTTGCTGTGTGGAAGCTTAGGACTCTGGATATACCTCATCGTCTGGATTTGCACACCGGAGAGGTAATTAGTTAGACCCAATTAACCTTATCTATTATGAAAAAAGTATTCCTCTTGCTGACTGTCCTCCTCTTGTCCCATAACCTTTGGGCACAGGAGGCCGACAGTACGGAGAATCATTTCGTTACCCCCGATTTCCGGTTGATTTATCGGAATTGCTCCGACACGTCGAGCAATTTCTATTATCCCAAGCTGATTTCGCGCTTTGCACAGGTCGACACTACGCTGACGCTTGCCGAGTTGCAGGCTTTCTACTATGGGCAGGCGTTCCAGCCCAATTACGCCCCTTATGGCCTTGGAATAGTGCAATTCGACCGTATTCGCGCCATCATGAGCAAGGAGGAAGAGCCCACACGTGTCGACTTTGACAGCATTGTCTACTATGCCGACCAGGTGGTTGCCGACCATCCTGCCGAGCCGATGGCGTACTACTATAAGTTCATCGGCCTCAATGCAATCTATCAATACTATGGAGGAGACACGTTGGAGCGCAATAAAGCACAGCTGCAGTTTCAGATGCTTTTCTATACTATCGAGAGTACGGGAAATGGTATCAGCACCTCACAGCCTTTCTATGTAGTGTCCACTTCGCACGAGTATATGATGCTGAATATGTATGGCTTCGCGCCAAAGGGACAGGCCTTGATTTCGGATGATGATCATTCCTTCGATTTGATTTATCTTCAGGAAAACGAATATGGGGTGGATTCGCTCTACTTTAATATCGACCTCCTGTTCAATTATCTCTCGCAGTTGTTTGCAAACTCTTTCGACCCAACAGAGTCGGTTACTTCGGTGGAGCTATCTGTCGGGACCAAGTTTGTCTTGGAGTTGAATAAAACCAAGCGCCATAAGAGTACCTTCCGCATCCTTGCTATGGATAAGGTGACTGACACGCTTTATAGTGATGACCCCAAACTGTTCCCCGATACCATCCCCGAAAATCAGGTGATAGGCTATTTTGCTCCGACCCGCCTTTCGGACAACAAGAGTGGCAAGGTGTTCAATTGTCTGATATTTAAAAGCAATGCCAAGAAGGATATGCTCTTCATGGACACCGAAATACGCTATGGAAGTTTTTCTGACTATGAGTCCACCTCCAACAGCGGAATCCCTCGTGGCGTACTGATAATCGAGATGTGGCCCAGCACAGTCAAATCCCTCCTCATCAGCAATATCCGCACCCAAGAGAAAAAACCCTGAAACCTGCTGCCACCGCCTCTAACGCTAACCTCAGACCTGGAAACAGTCACCATAGCGAATGGCTCTACGGGATTTGTTGGCAACCATCAACCATGGCTCAAACCCCAGCATGAACGTTCTTTTTGGCGACACATTGTGCATGGTATTAGATGTCACGATACGCTATTTTTTCCGAAGTGAGACGGCACCATGCGACTCCGTCCTCTAAGTACGAGATTAAACCCAAATCGGTTATTAGGGTTTATGGCAGATTAGTATTTGTTTTGAGCAGATTGGCCGCATCGCTGGCGACCGTTGCGTAAAGCGAGAGCAGAGAAAGCTCGCTTGCTCTGCCGAGCCAAAGCAACGTCAACGAAGTTAAGACATAGCGGGCTATGGCGAGACAGGGATGTGGACAAGATGCCGAAAAAAATGCTGATATGGCAAAAACAGACAAAAGAAATGAAGAAAAGATATAAAGTCGGTCTAATGATCGATTTGGGTTAAAATCTGCCCGCACTTGAGAAAAGAGAGAGAACCCCGTCAAGAATACTCTCCTTAGGGATTGAAAAAAGAAGAGGCGCTGGACGTAGGCCAGCGCCACCTAAATGTTTTGCTTTGTTGTATATTAGATTTCGGCCATCACCTGCTGAGCCAGTTCGTTGGCACGCATTTCGGTGTGGGCTTCGCTGTAGATGCGGATGATGGGTTCGGTGTTGCTCTTGCGCAGGTGTACCCAGCCATCTTCAAAGTCGATCTTCACGCCGTCGATGGTGCTCACCTGGCAGCTCTTGTCGGCATTGTATTTCTCGGCCACTTTTTTCAGCAGGGCATCTACATCCATGTCAGGCGTCAGGTCCTTGCGGTTCTTGCTGATGATGTAGTCGGGATAGGTTTTGCGCAACTCGCTCACCTTCATGCCTTTCTTGGCCAACAGGGTGAGGAAGAGGGCTACGCCTACCAGCGCGTCGCGGCCATAGTGGAGTTCGGGATAGATGACACCGCCGTTGCCCTCGCCGCCGATGACGGCATTGTTTTTGCGCATCAGGGTGGTTACGTTCACCTCGCCCACGGCGGAGGCAGCATATTCGCAACCGCTGTATTTGCGGGTTACGTCACGCAGGGCGCGAGAGGAGGACATGTTGGACACGGTGTTGCCAGGGGTGTGTTGCAGCACATAGTCGGCCACACTCACCAGCGTGTATTCCTCGCCGAACATTTCGCCCGTTTCGCAAACCAAAGCCAGGCGGTCTACGTCGGGGTCAACCACGATGCCGAGGTCGCAATGTTCTTTGACCACGGTATCGGCAATCTGGGTGAGATTTTGGGGAATGGGTTCAGGATTATGGGCAAAATGGCCGGTGGGGTCGCAGTTGAGTTCCACCACATCCTTCACGCCCAAGGCACGAAGCAGGCGGGGAATGGCGATACCGCCGGTGGAGTTCACAGCATCAACAGCCACGCGGAAATTGGCTTTGGCAATGGCTTCTTTGTCAACCAGTTTCAGGCCCAGCACGCGCTCGATATGGTGGTCGATGGTGTTGAGGTCCTCGGTCACCTGTCCCAGTTGGTCTACATCGGTGTAGGTGTAGTCTTCGCTGTCGGCAATGGCAATCACCTCGTTGCCTTCGGCAGCGTCGATGAACTCGCCACGGGCGTTGAGCAGCTTCAGGGCGTTCCAATGTTTAGGATTGTGGGAGGCGGTGATGATGATGCCACCGTCGGCATGGCGGTCGATGACAGTCATTTCGGTGGTTGGCGTGGTGGAGAAACCGGTCTCAATCACGTCGATGCCCATGCCCTGCAGGGTGCCCACCACTAAGCGGTCGACCATGGCACCAGAGAGGCGTGCGTCGCGGCCCACCACAAGGGTGAGGCGTTTGCCGTTGGCATTGCGGCGTTGTAAGAAGGTGGCAAAAGCTGTGGTGAATTTCACCACATCGATGGGGCTGAGGCCGTCACCCGGCTTGCCGCCGATGGTGCCACGAATGCCCGAGATGGATTTGATAAGGCTCATACTTTTATGTTTTACAATTACTTTATTCTTTTAGTTTCTGTTTGGCAGAAAGTTGGGGGGCTTATCTTGTTGGCGTTCTGATTTTTCCCCACTTTATTCTGCATGTATCTCGTCTTTAACGCAATTATCTCTTTTTTATTGCTAAATTGACAAAAAAAGTTTTGAGTTGGCTGTAGGGGTGATGTTGTTTTGTCCAACGCAATTGCGGCAAAAGGAAGGGTAGGAGGGACACACGGCAGTAGGGTGCTTTTGGAGGCGATGCCCTGTTCTACCAGTCTGTCCGCCTGCAAAGACCACTATTTTACAAAAAAGTTAGTGTGGCTCGGATTTTTTTTGTATATTTGCTTTTTTAAAAATAGAATAATATTATGTCTATTCTTTTGGCTGACAAAAGGATAGGCAAATTTGGACATGTTATGCACATCGCTATTGCAGGAAATATAGGCTCTGGAAAGACCACTCTCACGAAGATACTGGCACGCCACTATGGCTATCGCCCTATTTTCGAGTCGACAGAGACGAATCCCTATATCAACAGTTTCTATGAGGATATGCGCCGTTGGTCGTTCAATATCCAGATTTACTACCTCCATACTCGCACCCGCCAGCTCCTCGACATCCAGAAAGAGGCTCCCAATATCATTCAGGACCGCACCCTTTATGAAGATGCTTATATCTTCACGCCCAACCTCCATGCCATGGGATTGATGAACACCCGCGATTTCGACAACTACCAGGAGACTTTCGAGCTGGTGGCTTCTTTCCTCCAGCCCCCCGACCTCCTCATCTATCTGCGGGCCGATGTGCCTACCCTTATCCGCCACATTCAGACACGCGGACGCGAATACGAGAACAGCATCCGCCTCGACTACCTCACCGGCCTCAACAAACGTTATGAGGACTGGATTGGCAAATACCACAAAGGCAAGACCATCGTTGTGGACCTCAACAAACTCGACTTTGTTGAACGCGATGAGGACCTGGGCTCCGTTTACAACATGATTGATGCCGAGATCAACTCCCTGTTTAACTAACCACTCCAGAGCCACTCACAACTCACGATAGAATAAGATGAAAGTACTTGCCGTTATACCTGCCCGCTACGCTTCGACCCGTTTCCCCGGCAAACCGCTGGCCTTACTGGCCGGCAAGCCCATTATCCAGTGGGTGTGGGAGCATGCTGCCTGCTGTGGCGACGGCGACAACACGGGCGCAAGTGTCATCACCGAGGCCATGGTTGCCACCGACGACCAACGCATTGTCGAAGCTGTGCGTCAGTTTGGAGGCAAGGCCATGATGACCAGCAGCCAGCACAGGAGCGGCACCGACCGCTGCGGCGAGGTGCTTCGCAACCTCGAGGCGCAGGGTTGCTACTATGATGTGGTTGTCAACGTGCAGGGCGACGAGCCTTTCGTCCAGCAGAGTCAGCTCGCTTCTTTGGTAGGCTGCTTTGCTGACGCTTCTACCCAGATTGCCACCCTCAAAACGGCCATCAGCAGTCAGCAGGAGCTGCTTTCGCCCAACAATGTCAAAGTGGTTTGTGGAAAGGAAGACAGGGCCATCTATTTCAGCCGTCAGCCCATTCCTTACCTGCGTGGCGTTGACCAGGGAGAATGGCTTGAACGTCAACCCTATTTCAAGCATGTGGGCATCTATGCTTTCCGCTCCGAAGTACTTAAAAAGGTGGTTGAACTGCAACCCTCTCCGTTGGAGATGAGCGAGTCGCTGGAACAGCTGCGCTGGCTGGAGAATGGCTACCGAATTCAGGTTCGTACCACCCAACAGGCCAATATTGGCATCGACACCCCCGAGGACCTTGCCGCTGCCGAACAATTTTTGCTAAACAAGAAAAAATAATATACCTTATGAATATAACTGATCTTATCGTAGAATTCATCAAAGAAGGAAATGTAGTGGAATTCCCAGGCATGGGAACCCTGACCAGCAGCACCGTGAGCGCCCATCACGATGCCGCTTCTGGCACCTATTATCCTGCCCGCCGCACCGTGGTGATGAACAACACCCAGAGTGGCAACCAGGCCATCATCCGCAAGATTGCCGAGAGCGAGTGCGTGACTGTGGAGATTGCAGAAATGATGTGGAAGAACTATGTGGGTGCCCTGAACGATAAACTTCAGCGTGACCCCAAGGGCCACGAGTTCAGCGGTATCGGAACGATGCACCGCATGGGCAATAAGGTGGTCTTCGATGCCAAGGAAGGTCTCGACCTCGATGCCGACAAGCGTCGCGAGCAGCCTTTGGAGAATGTGGCTACCTATACTCCCAAGAATGTGGAGGACCCCTTTGCCGCCTTTGAGAAACCGGCTGAGCCTTCTCCCGCGCCAGAGCCTGTGCCCGCACCCGCACCTGCCCCCGCTCCCGCTCCTAAACCCGAGCCCAAGCCGGAGCCTAAGGTTGTGGAGCCCACGCCTGCACCCGAACCCAAGAAGGTGGAAGAGCCTACGCCCAAACCCGTCATAGAACCTGTGGTTGCTGCCGCCGCTGCCGCTGCTACTACTGCCGCTGCCAGCGCTTCGGCTGAACATCTGTCGGAGGTGAAGAAGATGCTGGACGAGATTCCCGCTTCTCCCAAGACTGCCAAGGAGGCCCGCCGTGCCGAGAAGGCTGCTGCCAAGGCTGAGAAGGAGGCTCGCAAGGCTGCTGAAAAGGCTGAGAAGGAGACTGCCAAGAAGGCTGCTCTGCTGGCAAAGGAGAAAGAGGCTGCTGCCAAGGAGGCCGACAAAGCCCTCCGTCAGCGCGAGAAAGCTGCCGCCAAGGCCGAGAAGAAAGAGATACAGACCGTTGGCACTCCTGTTCCTCTCGCCCATGTCGAGGACAAGGAGAAGAAAGAGAAGAAACGCGGCTGGCTATGGATTGTCCTGTTGCTCCTGCTGGCTTTGATTGGTTGCGCCATCTACTACTTTATCAACAGAGGCGGTCAGAACGATGGTGTCGACAGCTATGCCAAGGAGGTGAATTGGAGCCGTTATGATGCTTCTGACCTGTTGCCAATGGGCAATCTCGACATGGATATGCTCAACCTGCAGGAATTCGATGAGAACAGAATTGCCAACACAGTTAACAACGTGCATGTGTACATGTCAGAATATATCCACAACTTCCTGCTGGCACGTCACTATAGCAACGCTTTTGCACCCATGATGAACAGCATCGACCAGTATGCCAACGAGCGTCTGCATGAGTTGATGGTGCCCGGCATGAGTACCAAGCGTTTCCATCCCTACAACGATTTCTGGATGAACAGCCATCTCAACAGCTATAAGGCTTGGGGCAGTCGCTATTACCAGTACAAGGTGCAGGGAGAATTGATGGATGTGGAACTGCTGGAAAATATATTGGATGACTTGGTTGTGCGGCTTGGCTTGCATGCCGATGGTTTCGGATTGACCAACAAGGGCGCTGCTGGCAAAGACAAGGGCAACCAATACAAGTCGCTCGTCGACCGTCCCTTCGAAGAGACCGTCCCCGAGGCTCCTACTTTCCGCAACAGCAAGCAGGGCTATGACATCATTGCAGGTTTTGCTACCGATAAGAAAAAGGCCAACAAACTGGCCAACCAGCTGAAGAAACTGGGTAGCGATGCCTACATCATCAGTAAGTCTGGCGGCTACTACATCAGCATGGGTTCCGCACCCACGCTCACCGCTGCTCAGGCCATGGAGAATCATATCAAGGGTTGGTACCAAGGTCCCGTTTCTATCAAGAATTTCAACGAATAATACCCACAAGAACCAAAACGAATGGGACACCACAAGTTAGAACGCTTCGCTGAAAATCTCACCTTCCCTAACCTCTTTCAGGTCTCATACGAGATGCTGAAAGAGCAGGGCTTTGCCCTCCGTGGCAGATGGAACAGCTTCTTTGCTAACGACAATTCCATCACGTTGGAGTTGGGGTGTGGCAAAGGCGATTATACTGTGGCATTGGCTCGTATCCATCCCGACCGCAACTATATCGGGGTGGACATTAAAGGAGCCCGCATGTGGCGTGGTGCCAAAACCAGCAATGAGGAGCAGATGCACAACGTGGCTTTCCTCCGCACCCGCATAGAGTTGATAGAGCAATTCTTCGCACCAGAGGAGGTTTCGGAGATTTGGATTACATTCCCCGACCCTCAGCCCAAGAAGGAGATGAAGAGGCTCACCAGCGAGCGTTTTCTCAGCTATTACAAGCATTTCCTCCGTCCGGGAGCCCCCATCCACCTGAAAACCGACTCGCAGGAGCTGCATGACTACACACTCAACGAGGTGATTCCTGCTGGTGGCTACCGTGTTGAATATGCCACACAGGACCTCTATGCCACACCGGCTGCCGACCATCCTGAGATACCTTCGTTGCAGGAGGCTCAGATGACGCAGACTTTCTACGAGCGGATGTTCCTTGCCGAGGGTAAGCCCATCACCTATCTGAAATTTTATTTATCCTAACTCCAAGGGTAAGCAAACAAATAATATTGTATTAATATATAAAAAGTTTAATTTTATGTCAGGACACAACAAATGGTCAAAGATTAAGAGAGCCAAAGGTGCAGCAGATGCCAAGCGCTCCAAACAGTATTCGAAAATTCTGAAAGAGGTAGCCGTAGCCGTTCGCGAAGGCGGTCCTGATCCCGAGAGTAACCCCCGTCTGCGTCTGCTCGTGCAGAATGCTCGCGGCTGCAACATGCCCAAAGACACCTTGATGCGTGCTATCAACAAGGCTAGCGATAAGGATGCCGCTGTGCTTCAGGAGATTACTTTCGAGTGTCATGTAGCCCACGGTATCGCCCTGTTTATTGAATGTCTGTCCGACAACAATATGCGTACCGTTGCCAACGTTCGTAGTATTATGAACAAGAACGGTGGCACCATGGAAACCAACGGCAGCCTCAGCTTCCTCTTCACCCGCAAGGGCGTATTTGTGATTCCCCGCAAACCCGACATGAATATTGAAGAGTTGGAGATGACTTTGATTGACGGTGGTCTGGAAGAGATGGAGGTCGACGACGATTACCTGACCCTCTACACTGCCTATGAGGACTTTGGCAACATGGTGAAAATGCTGGAAGAGTTGCATATCGATTGCGAGAGTGCCGAGCTGCAGCGTATTCCCAACACCACCCGCGAGATTGATGAAGACTCTATCCGCAAGGTCTTGAAGGTCATCAACCTGCTCGAAGAGGACGACGATGTCACCAATGTCTTCCACGACATGGAGATTCCCGACGATTTCGAAGAAGACGAATGAAACTCTATTTAGTCCCCACTCCTGTTGGCAACCTCGGCGACATGACTTATCGTGCCGTCGAGGTGCTCAAGGGGGCAGATCTTATCTTGGCAGAGGACACCCGTACCTCGAGGGTGGTGCTGCAGCATTATGGTATCAACACACCGCTGCAGTCCTACCATATCTTTAATGAGCACCAAACGTTGCAAAGCGTGGTTGACCGTTTGTTGAGCGGAATGACCATAGCCCTGGTTACCGACGCGGGCACTCCAGGCATCAGCGACCCCGGCTTTTTGTTGGTGCGCGAATGTGTCAAAAACGACATTCCAGTAGAGACCCTCCCAGGTGCAACAGCTTTTGTCCCCGCCTTGGTAGACAGCGGATTGCCCTGCGACCGCTTTGTCTTTTTGGGTTTCCTACCCCACAAGAAAGGGCGTCAAACCGCTGTGAACCAATTGTCCGGAGAGACCCGCACGATGGTTATCTATGAGTCGCCTTACCGTTTGGTCAAACTCTTGGAGGAACTGATGGCGGTATTGGGCGAAGAGCGTCAGGTGAGTGTTTCTCGCGAGATTAGCAAACTGCACGCCGAGACCGTTCGTGGAACCCTCCGCGAAGTCCATACGCTCTTTTCCACCAAAGAGGTGAAAGGCGAGATTGTGGTCGTCCTTAGCGGAGAATAGTGCTCACCTTTTTCCCCACCTATTTGTGAAACTCTAACTTGAAAAGATGTTGTAGATAGAATAGGTATTTTTTTTATCACCAACTCCCAAGTAAAAGTACAATCCGACAAACAAAAACTAATAGCTGACAATTGTAACTTCCCTCGTCACTTCCCATAAAATGAAAGAAACATGCCATTAGAAGTTTTCCTCAACCGACTCCTCTGTGCCATGCTTGCCGGTATTCTCATCGGCATCGAACGTCAGTTGCGTAAGCGCAATGCAGGCCTGGCGGTGAACTCGCTGGTTTCTGTGGGTGCCTGCATCTTTATACTGATTTCCGAAAGTGTTATCACCGCTGCTATCCAAAGTGGTGGTTTGGTTAATAACGACAATTTGCGTGTCCTCTCGCAAGTGGTCACCGGCATCGGCTTCCTTGGAGCCGGTGTCATCATGAAGGATGGCTTCTCCATCCACGGACTGGGTAGTGCTGCCACCATTTGGTGTAGTGCTGCCGTTGGCTGTCTTTGTGGCTACGGCATGTGGCGGCAGGCTGCCATCGCCGTTGCCGCGGTAGTCTCCATCAACTGGATTGTCAAAAATATTGAGATCTACGTTGAAAAAAAACACGAGGACAAGAATAAATAAAACTGAAACTTTTTATTCCTTATTGCGTATAATAGTAATGCAGAACACCTATTGCGCGCGAGCGTGAGGTATGGAAGAATGAATTGTTTATGTGCTATTATACGTTTTAAATGAAGAAATATAATACTCCAGAAGAAAGATTAGAGATGGATTTAGAACTTGACGAACTTTCTGCCGATGACAACATGGCTCCAAGAGCCGAAATTATACCTTTGGTTTCCAAAGATGACGAATCGTTCCTGCTGTTCGAGGATAGTGTCCCCGATGAGATGCCTTTGCTGCCCATCCGCAGCAATGTGTTGTTCCCTGGTGTGGTGATGCCTATCTCTGTGGGCCGCAAGAGTTCGCTGGTTTTGGTACGCCAAGCCGAGCGCAAGGGACTGCGTATCATCGCCTGCACCCAGCGCAACGATGTAGACAACCCCACAATTGAAGATATCTACAACATTGGTGTCATCGCCCGTGTGCTGCGGGTGATTGAGATGCCACGGGGCGAATGCATGGCCGTTGTTCAGGGCACCATGAAGTGCAGCCTCGAGACCATCACCCGCACCGAACCCTATTATATGGGACGTGCCACCCTGCTGAACGAAAACATCAAAGAGGAGCACCCCCGTGCTTTTCATAGTCAGGTTAGCGCTATCCGCAAACGCTATGCCGAGCTGCAACAGAAGAAAAGTAATGGTAGGGGCTTGGCCGCCAAGGATGTGATCAGCTCGTTGAGCAACATCGGTAGCGACCGCATCCTGGTCAACTATGTGGCCTCCCATTTGGACGTTTCAAGCAACGACAAGCAGATGCTTCTTGACTGCTTTGGCTATGAACGCCGTGCCGAGATGGTGCTGGAGTTTATTGACAACGAGCAGGAGTACTTCCGTTTGCGCGAGGACATACAGGACAAAACCCGCCAAGAGATGGACCGCCAGCAACGTGAGTATTTCCTCAATCAGCAGATGCGTGTCATTCAGGATGAACTGGGTGGCTCACCTGCTGACCAAGAGATACAGCACTTGCAGGAGCGTGCGGCAAAGAAAAAATGGCCCAAGGCTGCCGATGATGCTTTTATGCACAGCATCGAGAAACTGCGCCGTACCCCGCCGCAGACCCCCGATTACACCGTTGAAATCAATTATGCCGAGCTGCTCCTCGACCTCCCTTGGGAGAAATATAGCAAGGATGACCTCCGCACCTCCCATGCCATGAAGGTGCTCGACAAAGACCACTATGGCATGGAAAAGGTGAAGGAACGCATCGTCGAATATATCGCTGTTCTCAGCCTCAAGGGCGATATGAAGAGCCCCATTCTCTGCCTTGTGGGTCCTCCGGGCACGGGCAAGACCTCTTTGGGCAAGAGCATTGCGGCCGCCATGAAGCGCAAGTATGTGCGTGTGGCCTTAGGTGGTCTGCACGATGAGGCCGAAATACGCGGACACCGCAAAACCTATGTGGGTGCCATGCCTGGCCGTATCATCCAGAGTATCAAGAAAGCAGGTGTCAGCAACCCTGTCTTTGTGCTTGACGAGATAGACAAGGTGCAGGGTATGAGCCACAACGGTGACCCCACCTCAGCTCTCCTTGAGGTGCTGGACCCCGAGCAGAACAACGCTTTCCACGACAACTACCTCGACCTGGACTATGACCTCTCCAAGGTCCTCTTTGTCGCAACAGCCAATTCCCTCAGCACCATACAGCCCGCTCTGCTTGACCGTATGGAGGTGATAGACCTGAGTGGTTATATTCTTGAGGAGAAGCTGGAAATAGCCCAGCGTCATCTTATCCCCCGCCAATTGGTTGAGCACGGCTTTGATCGCCATTCCCTTAAGTTTAGTAATGAGTTGCTGACCACTATTATCAACGACTATACGAGGGAGAGTGGCGTGCGCCAGTTGGAGAAGACAATAGCTAAGATTATCCGTCGCCGTGCCGTGCAATTGGCCGATGGACAGAAAATCAACAAGACCATCCAGGCTTCTGAGCTGAAAGAAATACTCGGCCTCCCCATCCACAATAGCGAACGTCGTGGCAATGAGCCTAAGGTGGGCGTAGTCACAGGTCTGGCTTGGACCCAAGTGGGAGGCGAAATTCTCTTTATCGAGTCTAGCATTAGCAAGGGCAAGGGGACGCTCACCATGACAGGTAATCTTGGCGATGTCATGAAGGAGTCGGCAACCTTGGCATTCGAATACCTCAAGTCTAATGCCGACCATTTTGGTGTGGATATGGAGAAGGTGGAGAATAGCAACATCCACATCCATGTGCCTGAAGGAGCCACTCCCAAGGATGGCCCCTCGGCGGGCATTACCATGTTTGTGGCAATGGTCTCCGCCTTCACGCAGAAACGGGTCATCCCTACCGTTGCCATGACGGGTGAGATTACCCTTCGGGGACAGGTGACACCTGTGGGTGGCATAAAGGAGAAAATCCTTGCTGCCAAGCGTGCCGGCATTACCGACCTCATCCTATGCGAAGATAACCGACGCGACATCGAGGATATTCCGCAAGAGTATCTTGCTGGCCTCACATTCCATTACATTCGTGAGATGAAAGAGGCCCTGCCTATTGCTTTCGAGAAATAATGACAGTATGAAAAAGAATGCCATCTACTTGACCCTTTTGCTTACCGCATTTGTCCTGCAGGCTCAGCGGCCCATCACAGTTATTCCACAGGATAATGTCAAACTATCGTGGGGCCTTAAAAACCTCACCGTGGTTGATGGGCATCTTTATGGATGCAGCAATGGCGTTATGGTGGGCTCAGAAATGTCCGGAGGCATGGTTTACATGCTCAGGCCTGATACCCTCGCCCACTATCTGGGTTCCGATTTCAGCTATGTGGTGCGTAATCCGTATGATAGCCTGCTCTATTTCTCCCGCATGGATGCCTCCAGCGGACGCTACGGTCTCTATGTCCATGTCAAAGACCGGGGCCGCAAAAACCGTCAAGTGGATGCCAATAGCTGGAATATGGCACTCTACCACCCTACCTTTTCCTCCGATGGCAAGATGATGGTCTTTTCTTCGCAGAACAAAGTGGGGCTGGGAGGTTTCGACCTATGGTGCTCTTTCTGGAATGGTAAGAAATGGACCAAACCCCTCAACATGGGCAATACAATCAACACCCCTGGCAATGAGGTGAATCCTGTCTTTTATGGCAATTACCTCATTTACTCTACCAATTTGCAGCAAAATGGTGCGGCATACGATTTCTATGCGGTCTATATCAAGCCGGGTAGCACCATCGACAATATTCTTTTTGGTTCCTACCAAACCCAGCGGCTACCAGCTCCCATCAACAGCGACAGCAACGACATCGAGCTGGCCGTTGACCCTTCCCTCCAGTTTGGCTATTGGGTTACCAATCGGGGTGGAAAGCAAGAACTTTACTGCTTCCAAGGGCGGTTGGACGGTGTCATGCTTACCGGCAAGGTGGACGACGATAAAGGCCGTCCTGTGCCCAATGCCGAGGTTGCCGTACTGCGCAACGGCCGTCAGGTCAATTCCACCATTTCCGATTACAACGGAAACTTTCGTCTCTTTGTGCAGCCGGGCGTGGGCTATGAGCTTACCGCCAGTTGCAAGAACTACTTTAACTATTCCACCACCACCTCGGCTATTCGTTCCGACGAGCGTTTCCTGGTGGCTGAGGATCGCCACGACATCACCCTTGCCTATCTACCTTTCGACCGTATCATGGTTTTCGACCATATCTACCACCAAGGGGTCGATGTTGAGCTTTCCAACGATGGCAAACGTGCCCTCTCACCACTTGCCGACTTTCTTAGAGACAATCCCCAGGTGCATCTCAAATTGTCTCTTCTCTGCGAACAAACTACCGATTCGTTGTTTAATAATATGATTATTGAACGCAGAATCAGCGATTTGCAGCAATATTTCCTTTCTGTGCTACCATCAATAGACCAAATTTCCTTTGAGAATGGCAATTCAGAGATGAAAAATGAGGAGTTTGGAGGCGGCAAAAACATAATTTTTGCAGTATTGAAAAAAGATAATAATTAGTTGGTTTATAATAGATAAAAGGGTTCCCAAAATCCTGTCCGGAAAAATTTTTGAAAAAAAATTTGGTCAGTATAAAAAAAAGTAGTACTTTTGCAACCGTTTTCGAGAGGATGAGAATCACAAACGAAACTAATTGTTCGGGGCGTGGCGCAGTTGGCTAGCGCACTTGCATGGGGTGCAAGGGGTCGAAAGTTCGAGTCTTTTCGCCCCGACAACAAAAAAGGATTTGAGAAATCAAATCCTTTTTTTGTTATTTCAAACAATATTCTTTGTTAATATACGTTATCAACTATATTGTTTATTTAAAAGTAATTATTAATTAATAAATTGCAGTATGAAGAAGTTATACATTTTGTTATTCGCCCTGCTTTTTTCTGCAGGTGCAGTTTATGCTCAGAACGATGACGAACTCCTGAAGAAACAGCAGCAGGAGCAGCAGGAACTCCTCAAACAGCAACAAAAGGAGCAGGAACGTCTCGCCAAGGAGCAGGCCAAAGAACAAGAAAAAGCCGCCAAGGAAGAGCAAGACCGCGTCAAACGTGAACAGGCCAAAAAGGAGAACGATATGCGTAAAAAACAGAAGGAGGCCGAAAAGAAAGCCAAACGTCAGGAAAACTACGCCAAGTGGGGCCGTAAACCTTCTTTCACCGCTGACCCCAACGCCACTATCCTCACCGACCGTCGCTTCTATGGCACCAACAACCTGTTTAATGCCGTTGGCTACAATCTGGGCGTCGTCATCGACTACCACCGTCCCATTGCCAAACGTTGGGACTGCAATATCGGCCTCGGCTATCGCTTCACCAATTACTACTACAGCCACCTGGATGCTGGTGCAGGCGGATTCAACGGCAAAGAAGACGTCCGCGCATACAACTCCATCGTCCTGCCCATGAAACTCTCCCACATTAACAAGGACAACGACCACGGCTGGTATTTAGGCGTCACCCCTGGTTTCAACTTTGGTTTCAAATCTTTACCCAACAGTGCCAAATTTAACCCATTCCGTTGCGACTTAGCCATCGGTACCCAAAGCCGCTGGCTCATCTTCTCCCCCGGTTTCGAGGTTTACTTCAACCTCCTGCCCACCTACACCACCAACGGCCAGAACGAAAAAAGCATCCACGAGTTTGGCATCCGTTTCAACCTGTAGTTTTTTTAAATCAACTAATATACAAAAAGCCCGGGAATACCGGGCTTTTTTGCTATAGCTTGTTGTGAGAATGTTTTGCCTAACAACATTGAGGTGACAGACTCTCAATGAATGGCGTATATCGGGTAAGGAGTAAACTTATTTGCAATGTCTAAAAGGGCATCCATACATTGTCTCTAAGGCAAACTCTCAAGCAAATACAGTCGGCGTGTCGGGGTGAAGAAAGTCCTCTGGACTTTCGATAGCAGAGCATTGCGAAAGCGGAGAAGTCGACACTCTCAAGATTGAATTAATAGAACACATCTTATATGTGCTCTAAAATTTTTTTTGTAGAAATACAATATTATATTTTTATTTGCGTTATATAACTATAAAAATAATCACAAAATACATTTTATAGTTATGAGAGAGTCTGAAAAGAAAGAACTAACCCGTGCTGAGGAACAGGTGATGCAGGCCATTTGGTCAGTAGGACAAGGTTTTGCCAATGAGATTGTGGCAGCTATTGAACCGCCCAAGCCGGCCTATAACACCATCCTTACGGTGGTGAGAATTCTGGAGAAGAAGGGCTTTGTGGCTCACGAGACTTTCAATAAGTCCAACAGGTATTACCCATTAATTAGTCAGGAGGATTATGCCACTGGGATGCTGGGCCATTTTGCCAAACACTATTTTGGTTCCTCTTTCCGCAATATGGTTTCTTTCTTGGTTGACAAGAAGGAGGTAACTATTGAGGATTTGGAGGCGTTGACCAAGTCGTTAGAATCATCTACTAATAATACTGAGTCATGATACGCTATCTTGTTTTTGCCACTCTAGGCACGGCCTTGTTCTGGCTTGCCTACCATCTGCTCTTGAGGAAAGAGCATTGTTTGCGTCTGAACCGATTCTTCTTGTTGGCGACCCTGTTGCTGAGCTTGCTGCTGCCACTGGTGCACCCTCAGGTGGCTGTTGTTCCCTCGACGGCAATAGGGGGTGGGGGCTATTTGCTGGATTTTTCTGATTTGGGTGGTACGCCAGAAATATCTATAAATAATCAATCCATTAAGAGTGCAGAGGTGTCGGCCTCACAGGGTGTTGATGTGTGGCAAGTGCTGAGTATTATATATGGGGTCGGTGTGGCTCTGGGAGTGCTGTTGCTGGTCGTGCGTTATGCTGTGCTGTGTCGCAAGTTGCGCAAGTATGAGTTTGTTCTTCATGGTCACTTCCATGAGGCTGTGACCGACAGGGAGGAGCCGTCGTTTTCTTTCTTCCGCTATATCGTGGCAGGGCGAGGCGGTATGTCTGATGCCGAGCTGCAGCTGGTGCTGAAGCATGAGCGCCTGCACGCGGCACAGGGGCACAGTTGGGACATTCTTTTGGTGCAGCTGGTGTGCTGCCTGTTGTGGTTCGACCCGTTTGTGTGGCTGTATGGGCGCGATTTGCGCGAGGTGCATGAATACCTGGCCGACGAGGCGGTGCTGCAACAGGGCAGCGAGGGCGAATTCAAGAGCTACCTCCGTTTGCTTTATTGTCAAATAACAGGGATGCAGTATGTCCCGATAGTCAATAGTTTTCATTTTTCAACAATCAAAAACCGTATTACCATGATGAAACAACCGAAATCCCACAAAGGGTGGGTCAAGGCATTGGCTGCCTTGCCCGTGGCAGCATTGCTGCTATTTGCCAATTGTAAGAACCAAGAGCCTGCGCAGGAACAGGCGGCTATCCCCGACGGCAGGTATGAGGTGGCACCGTTCATCGAAACCTACCGCGACGGACAGCTGGTGGAACGCGAGTTTATGGGGATTATTATTCCTCTTGACTCGGTAGGCGAACACAAGGAGTTTGCCGATTCGGCCGAGGCGGTCCGTTTTAATGTCAATATACATGAAACGGTGGCGAAGTCGAGCCGTGTTACCGCTATGATAAGTCTTGACGACAGCACAGTTAAATGGTACCAGGTGGCATGGAATGATGAGGAGGAGATGTTGGACTGGTTTAGCAAGGAGGACAATGGTCCATTCTCGCTCGCCGAGTATCCAGGTGGCTTCGAGGCCATGTCTGCCTACATTTCCAAGTCGGTTGTCTATCCTGAAAAGGCCAAGGCCGACGGTGTGGAAGGCAAAGTGTTTGTGCAGTTTGTCGTCGAGAAAGACGGTAGCGTGGGCGAAGCCACGGTGTTTCGTGGTGTGAGCCCAGAGTGTGACGAGATGGCTTTGCAGGTGGTGAAAGCCATGCCGAAATGGCAGCCCGCCACATTCAAAGGCAAGCCTGTACGGTCTAGGTTTATGCTGCCCATCAATTTCAAGTTGCAGTAACCAATGCGGCGACTTGCCATTTTCTTATCTTTGGTGCTGCTCTGTTGCGGCTGCGCCTCGGTGCAGCCGCAGTTGGAGGGCGGCAGCGCCGTGGAGGTGGCCAGGGTGCCCGACAGCAACTTCCGAGGCTACCTCTTGGAAAACAACTTTGTCAAGCCCGCAAACACTTCTCGCCGCCTCCGCCATGCCGAAGAATGGGTTGAGATTACTCCGCTCGGACGCGCCACACAGCTCATCGACTGCCACAAAAAGAACATCCAATCACTAGAAGGCATCCAGCTCTTCCCCAATCTGGTTATACTGATTTGTGGCGAAAATCCCATTCAGCATCTTGACCTATGCCACAATCCTAAACTCAAACAGCTCGTGGCCATCGAAACACCGCTCCGCTCGCTCGACATCAGCCGCAATGCCGCGCTCAAGGTGCTGCAAATCAGCTACAATCAATTGCGCTCGCTCGACATTAGCCACAACCCCCAACTCGAAGAGCTGCTCTGCATCTTCGCTCCTGGCATCACCCGGCTCGACCTCTCCCACAATCCCCACCTCCGCACACTCTACATACGCGAAACCTCCATCCAACTCGTCGACCTACGCGCCAACCCCACTTTCCGCAGCCTTCACGCCTACGACACGCCTCTGCAGTACATCGTCGTCTCTCCTCAGCACAACCTCGACAGCATCGGCGCTGATGTTGAAGACTATGTGCAGGTGCTCTCCCTCCCCCTTTCCGACCCGTTGCCCCAGATGGAAGAAATCGAAATCTCCGACTCTCTCTTTGCCGCCATGCCTGTCCAAAAAAAACGCGTACAGCGGGTGCTGACCCACCAGCAGGCACAAGCCGAAGGCCTCGACGAAAAGCACCTGCGCGACGTAGTTTACCGTCCGGCCTGGACCTTCGACACCCTAAGCAAAACCTTCGAGGACTGGGGGCTCGTGCGCAACGACAAAGATTTAGTGCAATTCATTCTCACCTGGAAACTTTTCCTCCAAGGGATTGCTGAAGAAATGGAGGAACAGCATCTGCAGATGGACAGGCCCTATCGCGGACACTGTGTGGTTATGTTTGCCGAGGACGGCTATGCCGACTACTTCCTTTACAACTTTTTGGGCGACGAACGTCCATCAGAGGAGCAGCAACGACGTTTCGAACAGGTGATGAGAACCTATATAGCCAATAACCCTCTTGGATACTACGGTTCGCGACCTTTCAGCCAGTGCGGTGGATTCATCCTGCAGCCGCACGGCATCGACTCGGACGAGGAATAGTCCTCTCCCTCATCGGCTTCACAAAGCTTTTTGCCTCACAGCACCTTTTCCAGCTCCCACATGCGGGTGCCGTTGGAACCTTTCAGCAATACGGTGCAGCCGTTGAGCGGATTTTGCTCAAAGTATTTCACAGCAGCCTGCACATCGACAAACCACAGCAAACGGTCTGAGGCCTTCTGATGGGCAAACTCGAACTCGGCACCCACCAGTACGGCCTTCATGTCGTTGCGGGCAGTCAGTCGGGCCACAATCTTTTCGTGCTCGGCACGACTGTCGGTGCCCAGTTCTCTCATGTTGCCGAGCATGGCCACTTTGTTTTCGCGCTTGAGCGCCTCAAAGTTGTCGAGGGCCACACCCATGCTTGAGGGGTTGGCGTTGTAGCAGTCGAGGATAAGCACGTTGCGGCCAGTCTCTTTGTATTGCGAGCGGTTGTTGGAAGGGATGTATTGTTCGATGGCTTCTTTGATGTCCCAGTAGTCAACACGAAAGTAGCGTCCTACGGCTGAAGCAGCCATGGCGTTGTCGAAATTATAGTTGCCTAAGAGCTGCGACTGGATGCTGTAGACGTTGTCGCCATCTTCCATATAGTATTTCATGTAGGGGTCAGAACCGACAAGATGTCCGCGCACTTGTGCGGTGTCGGAGTCGCCATAGGTGACCGTGGCAAGGTGGCAGTCGGCGGCTTGGCGGATGAGGATATCGTTATTGGCATTGACAAAGGCGGTGCCTTGTTTGGCAGCAAGGTGGCGGTAAAGCTCTGTCTTGGTGCGGATAACCCCCTCGAAGCTGCCAAAGCCCTCTAAGTGGGCGCGGCCCACATTGGTGATAAGACCGTAATCGGGATTGGCAATAGCGCAAAGTGAGGCAATCTCGCCAGGATGGTTGGCCCCCATCTCAATGATGGCAATCTCGGCATTGGCGGGTATGTCCAAAAGGGTGAGGGGCACGCCGAGGTGGTTGTTGTGGTTGCCGGTGGTGGCATGGGTGCGATAGCGGCGGCTGAGGACGGAATGAACCAATTCCTTGGTGGTGGTTTTGCCATTGGTGCCGGTGATGCCGATGACAGGAATGGTGAGATGCTGGCGGTGATGTTTGGCCAGTTCCTGCAATGTTGTCAGCACGTCGGGCACCACGATGCAGCGGTCGTCGACACAGTATTGGGGGTCGCTGATGATGCAGAGGGCTGCACCTTGCTCCAGGGCTTGTGGGGCAAAGGCGTTGCCGTCGAATTTCTCGCCTTTGAAGGCAAAGAAAAGGCAGCCCGGGGTGATGGCGCGGCTGTCGGTGGTGACAGCGCGGGACTGCAGATAGGTCTGGTATAATTGTTCAATATTCATCATTGATGGCTATAACGTAGGGGAGGGGCGTTTTATTGTATTCAATGAATAATAAATAGGGGGACTTCTATTAATTGCCTCGAGAGGCAAACTCTCAGTAACCCCGCATAAAAAGGGGTCGCGACCGAATGGGAGCAACCTCTTTCTTAGGGGTCGCGACCGAATGGGAGCAACCTCTTTCTTAGGGGTCGCGACCGAATGGGAGCGACCTCTTTTTATGTGGGGTGAATCAGGAAAATACAAATGCGTGTCGTAGACACGCGCTCTCAAAATCGTAATTTATAGTACTTCCCATAATTAGTCGAGCCTCAAAAAGCCCTGACATGCATGGCCGCGGCTGGTCTCCATACATGGAGCAGGAGGTTCTGTTTTTGTAATATGATGTTTTGAAATTTGGGAAGTAGCCTTCTCAACATGGCATAGAGAATCCTCATCGCTCTCTTGAAGTTGAATCCCGCAGCCGCGAGCATCACGTTGATGTTGTCTCCGAATACTCCGGCATAGAAGTTGCGGCAGAGGCGGTGGTCTGCTTTGAGATGTCCGATTATAGGCTCTATGCCGGCCTGTTTGCAAAATAACTTGCGCTTCTTCCGTTTCTTGTAGTAGGAGTCGCCAGCTTTTGGCACATCGGGTATTGCTATCTCGGTGGTGTCCGACTGTTTTTGCCCCCTATAGCCCCTGTCCCCGGCAAGCAGTTTCGGCCTCCGCCCGACAAGTCTCTCCACCTGTTCAAGCGACCTGTCTATCGAGTGCCCGTCGTACTCGTTGCGGAAGGACAGCGCCCCGATAACCAGTCCGTCCCATGTACGCACTATGGAGACCTTGTTCCCGAACTCGTACTTCTTGTGCTCCTTGCCCTTGCTGATGCACTTCACTTCGGGCTCGTGCAGCGAGTATATTTTGTCCTTGCCGTCCTTCTTCTGGGCTAGCACCTGGTAATAAAGAGCTATCTCTTCGGCAAACTCGCCAAGAAGACCCGCCTTCAAAAGGTTGCGCTCCAGCTCCCTCACCAGCCTCCCCGCGATGGTCTTCATCCTGCGGTCCGCCTTCTGTGCTTTCTTTTTATTCTTCGGATGGTTGCGGAAACGCTGGTCGCGGGCCAGCCCCTTCATCTCCATTTTGTAGCTCTGCCGCATCGGAAGTCCCAGCTTTGCGTTTATCTTCAGGCAGCGGTTGATGATTTTCTTGGTCAGCTTGGCATCTGTCGGGAAGGTGATGTTCTTCTCCTGCACGGTCGAGTCGATGAACGACTTGTCGATCTCGTCATGGTCATCGTTCACGCGGATGCTTTCTTTCAGTATCAGCTCCACGCCTTCCTCCCCGATGCGCTTCCGGAACTCCACGAGTTCGGTCGGGGTGCAAGGAGCACACGTCTGTATCGACTGCTCCCCGCAGAAGTACTGGTGGTAGATGTTCTCCTGCCACTGCTCCACGATGCTCTCGTCCGACACGTTGCGCACGTGTTTCAGTATCAGCAGCCCGACCATACGGCGTATCGGCTTGGCCGGCCGTTGTCGGCGCAGTATAGTCCCTTGAAGGACTCTTCAAAGACAGCCCAGGCTATCTTGTTTGCCAATAGGTATAGCGGATGCTTCTGGTTCAGCTGCGACTCCAGGTCGAAGAACAGCGACCGTTGGTCGGTTCGGGGAGCGGGTTTTGTGTACATCGTTTTGCAAGTTTTTCGATGCAAAGATACGATTTTTTGCAAGCCACACAAGTATTTTAACAATTTATTTTGTTAACAATCAAGTTGTTGATACTTTTTAAGGCTCGACTAAATAAACAATTGCTGCAGCACAGGTATGCAATTATTAAGGTCATCAACCGTAGGAGTGGATGCCTCCAAGTATTAAGTTGACTCCGAAGTAGGTAATGGCAACACTCAATATTGCCAACACGCAGTATAAATGGAATCCAAACCGTGAATGGTTTTCCTTGCGAGCCAGATAAAGAGGATAAAGATAGACTATCAGCGTAATCAGAGCCCACACTTCTTTCGGATCCCACGACCAGTAATTGCCCCATGAGATGTTGGCCCACACTGCACCTATAACGATACCAATCGACAGTAACGCCACGGCTGGATAGAGCATCAGTAGATTAGAGCGTTCCAGTCTTACGCGCTGGGCCGGAAGAAAGAGGGCAGCCAAGCTGCTGAGCATCACAAAGAGAAACAATGCATAGGCTATCATTATCACCGTCACATGCAACGTCAGTAATGGAGAATTAAGCACAGGCATTAGATGGGTGATTGGAGGATTCGATCCGCTCATCATTGCCACCAACTGGCAGAATCCCATGGCAAGTAGTGCTACAGAAGGAGCAGCCCGATGACGTCTAGCCATACTGAGGGCTACCACTCCTAAGGTGGCCGACATTAAGTTCATGCTGTCGAATCCGCCTGCCATAGGCACATGTCCACCTGCCACCCAGCGCAGTCCTATGATTAGTAGTAGGAAGCACGTCAGCAGCGCCACCGTGGCTACAGCGACTCTGGAATTAAACACTGAGAGTTTCGAATGGTCTTTCTTACTACCTGTAGTCGATATCGTCAGGGCAAATGACAGAAGTCCTAGCATGACCGACAGCATTGCCAGCCATCTGCCTGTCGTGAGGGCATTATATAGCCTCTCTGCCCGAAAACGTACTGGCGAAGGCAGTACCTCAGATGCCTGTTTCTGTTGATATTTGCAAGTCTTGGCAAACACAGTGTCCAATGTGGCATAGTCCCCTCTGACCACCAGCTCCTGACAATAACCCAATTGTTTGCGGACAAACAAATAGGCATCATCGTCCACTCCGATGGGCAACGGGTCGTTCTGTGAATACCAGCCAATAGTTCCCGTTGAATCTGCCAAGGGGTATATCTTCAACAGCTTGCTGTTCATCACCATCTGTACCAAATTCTTCTTCTCATTGGCTGCAGCAAATTCTTTAGTCGCAGGTTGACTGTCCAGCAATCCCTCGTGGGCCTGCAAATTGCTAAATGAGGTATAGCGACCCTCCATGCCCAGTTGACGGCGCAGTTCGGCTCCTTTGATTTTTATCATGGGTTCGTCACACCATTCGCTGTTGTAGAACATCCATCCACTAAGCACCTGCTCAGGCGAAAGACCTTGATAGGTAGCTTTCCCATAGAGCTTGGTCGTAAAGTCTTTGGCAAAGGTCTGCAATGGGCATACCCTTGCCTTATACAACACCTGCACTCGCCCTAATTGGTCGGCCGTATGGCGAGGCAACGTCGTAGGTTTTGCCGATGCCACACAACCCATCATAAGCAATGCCACCACCGGCAATCCTTTGAGCAGCCTTTTAAAATGCGACTTGGGAGATAGAAACATGGCAATCAATCCCACCAGCAACAACAGATAGCCTGCATAAGTGACGGCAATTCCAATAGGGTCGTGCGCCACGCTCAACGTAGAGTTACCCTTCTCGTCGTAGTCTTCTTGATAAAATCGATAACCACCATGTTTATAGATATGGTTCATCGAGATAACCGCCTTCTCATCCCCAGCGGTTATATGGCTCACGAAGTCCATCGGAGCATGCGACCCTGGATAGGTCACCACCTCAAAGCGGTCTAACGTGAGCGCAAAGGGCAGCGCCCACTCCTGGCCATCTTCATTAGCGAAAGTGCTGCATGGCACACCTGGCAGCAAGGTCATGCTGCCGTGGCTACCCGTCCAGGTCGTGAGTCCTCCTCCCAACAGGATAACCACTACCGAGCTGTACAACAACAGCCTATATGGCACTTGCCACATCTTTTCACGAAATATAGCAGCCACAGCCCCCACTCCTACTAGTGCCAAGAGCAGGATAAACCACCAAGAATTATATATGCTGGCGGAAGCCTCATCGCCTCCATTTATCTTACTAACAATGGTGCTGGTGGCGAGCACTGCCACCACCAACACCATGAGAAAAACATTGATTTTCTTCATCTCTAGTATGGCTAGTAATACTATTGCTACTAGTATTACTAGTTAAATAGCATTAATAAACTTGACCACTGCGTCGCGGTCGCTCTTTGACAGCTTGCGGAATTTTTCCACTGTCCAACGGGCATCACTATTGGGGCATCCGTGCCACATGATAGCCTCCACCACGTTACGGGCACGACAGTCGTGCAGACGGTCGCTATGACCGCTACAGATGGGCGACAAACCTCTACCCCACAGCGGTGTGGTACGGCACCAGCCGGTGCGGATGTCGTTGACCATGTGCAGCCGATGCTGCACCATGTCGGTATAGGGCCATATCTTCTGATACGGGTAACGGGGCAGACGGGAATCCCCATCTGCAAAAAATCCGTTGGGGTCGCTGTAGTTGTCCGGGCCCGTGGTCCAACTGGGACGATGACAGGTGGCGCATCCCATGTCGCGAAACAGCTTGCGCCCGCGTTGCACTGTAGTGTCACTCAAGTTTCGAGCTGCTGGTACTGCCAGTCCGCGGTGCCACACCATGAAGTTGACATAGTCCTGATCGCTCATCTCTAATGGCAGCGTATCACACATCAGATAGTTATAAATATCTGTGCGGGGGTCGCCCGACTTGTTCCATTGTGGGAAATAGTGGTAGAATTGAGCCTGCACCTCTGGGTCTTCCGAAGCCGTAGTGGCATAGATACTCTTGTTCAGACTCAGGTAATGGCTTCTACGGTCACTACGGTTCACGTTAGTGATGTTCCAAATGGCATTGGCACCGGCAGCATCCTGCAGAGGTCCACGGCTGAGAGCATAGGTGAAACGTTTGGGGTGGTTGGTATTGCCATAGAGCGATGCCCAATCGTGTCCAGCCCAAATAGCGGGATTGAGGTCGGCACCTGCATCATACTCTTTCTGATACTGCGCTTTAAGCGAGTCGTCGGGAATGGCGTCCAGCAGTCCTGTTCCATAAATGCCGATGGTGCTCTCCAAGCGGAAAGCCAGCTGGCTATAGGGCACCGAGAGGGGGGCATAGAAAGCATCCTCGGGTATTGTCACCTCGGGATAGATGAGGTTGTAGGTCTCGCCGTCGGGGAAGCGGTTGCCCCATTCGTCGGTATAGCTGAGCCAGTTGATATTAATTTTCTCCTCGTCAATCGAAGGCTTGAAGGGGGCTACGGCCTTGGTCTGTGGCATGCCCGCCACCGAGGTCTCATAGGCATCGGTAGTTTTGTTGTACACTACCAGCAGGTAGCCGTTAGCCCAGTCGTCGGCGCGATAGCGTTCCATGCGACGTCCATGCCCATACCCTGGATGGCAGGCTTCACATGACGAACGCACATAGAGAGGACCCAACCCATTGAAAGGTGGGTTGTTTTGTGTGACAGTATGTTCAAAGAAGAACTCACCATATTTGAAGGCATTCACCATGCCAGCCTGCTCAACTGCCGGCGTAGGGTCTTCAAATGCCGATGCCGACTGGTTGAATGTAGTGCCAAGCCGACCTCCCGCATAAGTCTCTTCGGCCAACTCTTCCAGCAATTGGGGTGTCTCTTCGTCAGGCTTACAGCCTATAAAGGATGCTGTGGTTAAAGCCATAACAGCCATCAGTATTGTTTTCTTTTTCATATCATATAGTTGTTATAGTTCTCTTAGAATGTTGTTAATCTCAGCCAAGGCATCGCTCAATTCGGCACAGGCCTTAACAGCTTCACCGTTGGCAGCCTCAGAATAATGTAGCACAAAGGGAGCTGGCATGGCGTTGATTTTCTCCAAGGCATTATCGATAGCCGTGGTCACATGCCCGTCAATCGAAGCATCGTGGTTCTTCACAAAGGTGTGAAGCGACTTGCTCTCATCGCGCTGGCCTTCCACACCGCCCATATAGGCATTGCGAATACTAATGATATTGTTGTAGAAGTCAATGATAGACTTCTGGCTGTAGGGCGACTCAATATAAGTGATATCCTCCCCATGCCAGGCGGCATATATCTTCGAACTGCCAACCTCATCGGCAATGTCGGAGCAACCCTGCACTATCGCCATCAAGGCAGCCATCCGGCTGGCATAGGTGCTGCCAGGCTTACCGGCATTTACCATATTTTCACCATAGCTGTTGCTGCTGCCTGCCACAGTATAGGCCATCTCCAAGTCTTCCAATTTGGCCCTATGGCTTTCAGGAGCCTTGCTGCCCAACCAACCCACTTCCAGCTGATAGCAGCGGTTACGCAGGTCGCCCGCCACTGCGACGGCGTAAATCCATTCATTCTCAGTGATGTCAGCAGCATGCTTTGCTCTGCCGTCGGCAAAAAGGATATACTCCAGCCCATGGAAGCCCAACAAGGCATTACCCAGACGCTCGCCGGCCACCACATCACCATCCTCTCCGTCAAGGGCGGCAATCATGGCAGGACTCTCATACATCAACGTACGGAAAGCATCCTCGTCCAAAGGCCACGAATCAATGTGGGGATCGATGCCGAAGTCACCTGCTGCACCAAACAGAAAGGCCTCACTTTTTTCCCACTGCTCACGGGCATCAAGGAAAGTCTGACAAGCCTCCTCTACCCCTGTGTTGGAGGGGTTCTGACGCAAAGCTGCCAATTGCGAAGCCAGCAGTTCGGCCTTAGCGGCTAAAGCCGTATAGGTCGGAGCCACGGTGTGGTCTACAAATTGTTCTGCCACCTGTGCGGACAGTTGGTCGTCGACAGTTTGGCTGTCATCATCTCTACAGGAGATGAAACTCGCTGAGGCAACCGCCAAGGCTGCCACCAGCATAATTCTAATACGTGCGTTTTTCATTGATAGATATTTTAGTGATTAATAATTTAGTGTGCAAAATTAAAGTTGACCCATGTGATGCCCAGTGCGACGAATGGCTCGTCGTTGTAATTTCCGTTCAATTGGCGGACACCTGCCTCTGCCTTTATGGCAATATGCTTCAAAGGATAGTAGTTGATGCCGGCCGACAGTACCTGACGTTCTGTCCAGCCGATGTCGTCGAAGCCTGTGGCAGGAATGAAGCTGTCGTAACGGTCATAACGACCGAAAAGATACAAATGCTTCACACCATGTCGCCAGCAGGTCCATGCCTGCAAGTCTACGCCTGCCTCTAGCGAATAGTCGTAGGCCCCTTTGCCCACCGCCGTATGGGGATAGGGATTACCCGTCATGGTAGTTTGGTTCTTGTTGCGTGTCGAAATCAACCCAGCGTCGCCCAAGTAGCCATAATCACAGTTGCCCCTCACCACCAGCCATGCATTTCGATAGTCGAAATCAAAGGCTCCAATCAGCACCGTCCCTAGTGCATCGCGGTAGCGCGAAGTCTCAGAATACACTGCTGTGGTTATATCGTTATTGAAGCTGTTGCCCACATAGCCGCTGAGGCTGAGCCGCAGATTGCGAATGCCCATATAGTCCACTCTGGCAGCTCCCGCCAAGCTGTTGGCTGGGCGGAACTCATAGGGCGAAGCCGAACCGTTGTGTACCCATCCCGACTCGGTGAAGAGATTGCTATTCAACGCAGGCAGCACCTGCACCTCGTAGCGCCATGCACCCGCACGACCCCACAGGCTTACGCCCGTCTCGTGCCAGGTGCAGGGCATGATGGTGTTCTCGCCTTCAGGACGGTACACCGAAAAGAAGTGGTCGGGCGTATGGTTGTTATTGGTCATGCCTACTGGCACCACGATATGGCCCATTCTCAGATTCAGATGGCGGTTGAAACTCTTCTGCACCCAGAACTGCTCCAACGCCACCTCACCGCCACGCTCCACTTCTTGCTCAAACTCACCCGTCTCCTCCGTCTCCTTCTCTACCGCCACCTCGGTGCCTCCGTGTTCAAATTCCACCTCGGTACCCACACTCCATCCTCTACCCATGTCGTAGCCCAGTGTGATGACGGCATGGGGAAGGTCCACCCGTCCATGTCCCTTACTTTCGGTATATCGGTCGGCATGTGAGTAGCGAAATACGTTATCACTATAGAAATTATAATTATATACAGCCTCACCATACCCACCAATAGTGAGTCTCGAAGGCTTGTCGAGCGTGTCTTTTTGAGCTCTGGCGCTCAACCCAGCTCCCAACAATAAAGCTGTGAAAATAATAGTTTTGAGGATTTTATTGTGCATAATATTATTTTGTTTTTGTAAGTGCAAAGTTACCCCAACTCTCCCATCCGACCAATACCTAAAAATATTGATTTTTTCCTATCCCAACACCCGATTCCCCCCACTACAAATACCAATATTATTAATCAACCACAAACTTTTTTTGTTAAAAGGAACTATTACGAACAATAGCACATCAACTTTTACGTTACAGAACTAAAAAATTAATTTAAACCCAATAAAAGCACAAGAGACAAAAGAACTTACACCTGCCGAAGAGCAGGTCATGCAGGCCATCTGGTCAATAAAACAAGGTTTCGCCAACGAGATAGTGTCAGCCATCGAACCTCCCAAACCCGCCTACAACACCATACTAACCGTAGTTAGGATCTTGGAGAAAAAAGGCTATGTCGGCCACACCACCTTCAACAAGTCCAACCGTTACTACCCTCTCGTCAGCCGAGACGACTATTCCAGCCAAATACTCGGTAAGATGGCGAGGAATTATTTCGGGTCATCATTCCGCAACATGGTCTTATTCCTAGTCGACAAAAAGGCCGTCACGCTCGAAGACTTAGAGGCGCTAACTAAAGAGTGTTTTGCACCCTCTCGAAGCGGTGTGCGAACACAGGGTGTTTGCCGATTCGCCCGAAGCCGTCCGCTTTGTTGAAGGACTTGGGTCTTCAGTAAAAGCAATCATCAATCCAATGGAGAATCGCGACGACGACCAGGCGGCACGTTGGTACGACGTGGCGTGGAGCAATGACCCAGTTGAATTGAGTTGGTGGAACGAGGAGGATGCTGGAGAGAGGCTTACATTTGCCGAGTTCCCGGGAGGAGAGAATGCTATGGTCGACCATGTTGCATAGTCTATCGTATTTCCTGAGAAGGCCAAGACCGACGGGGTGCAAGGCAAAGTGGAGCAACCTCTTATTATGTGGGGTGAATCAGGAAAATACAAATGCGTGTCGTAGTGAAGAAAGTCCTGTGGACTTTCGATAGCTGAGCATCGCGAAAGCGGAGAAATCAACGCTCTCAAAATCGTAATTTATAGTACTCCCCATAATTAATTGGCAAAGAAAACAACCTGCAATGAAAGGCACTGGCTCATACCCCAGTTTCGTGGCGCGAATGTGCCGACTCCGATGCCCGTGTCATAATTATACCGTCAGCATCGATTAGACGCAATGCACACGAATGAGAAATATGACACAGCCTATTTGGGTAGACCTCAATGACGGCAATGGATGTCTACCTGCTTGGAAGCTGGGTCTCTTTCTCGCGGTCTCCTTGCTATCTCTTTGCTAGGTTCTCGCTATTAATACTCTTTAACATGGAGTTCTACGCAAGATCTTCCTAAGTTTTAATGTAGTTCGTCTTGATGATGAGATGGAGCTTCCTATCGGCTTCGGATTTTGTTGGAACTCGCGTTGTTTCTTTTCCTTGTCCCGATGGTGGCTGTGTCGAGTGGCATTTGGCGCATTTCAGTTGAATTGTTGCCAGCTTTTTTGAGAAATACTGCCATATTGTCAGTAGTGAGTGGGCGGAGGAAGGGTTGGCACGGTTGTTGGTGACAAGGGTATGTCAGTCGCAATACTGGCAGAAAAAATAAGTTGAATAAAAAATAAATAAAGAATATTATGGGAAAAATCATTGGAATCGACTTAGGAACAACAAACAGTTGTGTATCAGTCATGGAAGGTAACGAGCCTGTTGTCATTGCTAACAGCGAGGGCAACCGCACCACCCCTTCGGTGGTAGGCTTCATCGAGAACGGCGACCGTAAGGTGGGCGACCCTGCTAAACGTCAGGCTATCACCAACCCTCACAACACCGTCTATAGCATCAAGCGTTTCATGGGCGAGACCTACGACCAGGTACAGAAGGAAATTGCCGCCGTCCCCTACAAGGTGGTCAAGGGCGACAACAACACTCCCCGTGTCGAAATCAACGGCCGTCTCTACACCCCGCAGGAAATCAGCGCTATCATTCTTCAGAAGATGAAGAAGACTGCTGAGGACTATCTGGGTTCTGAGGTTACCGAGGCTGTCATCACCGTGCCCGCTTACTTCAACGACTCTCAGCGTCAGGCTACCAAAGAGGCTGGTGAGATTGCAGGCCTGAAGGTGCGCCGTATTGTCAACGAGCCTACTGCTGCCGCTTTGGCTTATGGCTTGGACAAGAAGAACAAGGATATGAACGTGGCCGTCTTCGACCTTGGTGGTGGTACTTTCGATATCTCCATCCTCAACTTGGGCGACGGTGTCTTCGAGGTAAAGAGCACCAACGGCAACACCCATCTGGGTGGTGACGACTTCGACCGCAAGATTATCGACTGGTTGGCCGACGAGTTCCAGCGCGACAAGAACATGGACCTCCGCAAGGACCCCATGGCCATGCAGCGTCTGAAAGAGGCTGCCGAGAAGGCTAAATGCGAGCTTTCCAGCAGTCAGCAGACCGAAATCAACCTGCCTTATATCACCGTGGCTGATGGCGTTCCTCAGCACTTGGTGAAGACCCTCACCCGTGCTAAGTTTGAACAGCTCTGCGACGACCTGATTCAGTCAACTCTCGAACCCTGCCGCAAGGCCATGCAGGATGCCGGCTTGAGCAACAGCGATATCGACGAGGTTATCCTCGTGGGCGGCTCTACCCGTATCCCTGCCATCCAGCAGGTGGTGGAGAAGTTCTTCGGCAAGGTGCCCAGCAAGGGTGTCAATCCCGATGAGGTCGTGGCTGTCGGTGCTGCCATCCAGGGCGGTGTGCTGACTGGCGAAGTCAAGGATGTGCTTCTGCTTGATGTCACTCCTCTGAGCCTTGGTATCGAGACCCTCGGCGGTGTGATGACCCGTCTGATTGACGCCAACACCACCATCCCCACCAAGAAGAGCCAGGTGTTCTCAACGGCTGCCGACAATCAGCCCGAGGTGGAAATCCACGTGCTTCAGGGCGAGCGTCCCATGGCCAACCAGAACAAGACCATCGGCCGCTTCCACTTGGCAGGCATCCCGCCAGCACCCCGCGGAGTACCTCAGATTGAGGTTACCTTCGACATCGATGCCAACGGCATCTTGAATGTCAGCGCCCTCGACAAGGCCACCGGCAAGAGTCAGAACATCCGCATTGAGGCTTCCAGCGGTTTGAGCGATGAGGAAATCAAGCGCATGAAGGCTGAAGCCGAAGCCAACGCCGATGCCGACAAGAAGGCCAAGGAAGAGATTGAGAAAATCAACAATGCCGACGGCATGATCTTCCAAACCGAGAAAAACCTCAAGGAATATGGCGACAAGATTCCCGCTGAGAAGAAGAGCGCCATCGAGGCCGCCCTCACCGAACTGAAGGCCGCCCACAGCGCCCGCAACGTCTCCCAAATCGACCAAGCCATGGAGAAGATGAACGCCGCATGGCAGGCCGCCAGCGAGGACATGTACAAAGCCCAGCAGCAAGCCGGCGGTCAGAACCCCGGTGCCGGCTTCGACCCCAACAACATGGGCGGTAACCCCGGCCAGCAAGGTGGCAACACCAACCAAGGCGGCAGCGACAACGTCACGGACGTGGACTACGAGGAAGTCAAATAGGGCTACAAATAGTCAATACAATAGAGAGGATGTCACAAGTGGCATCCTCTTTTTGTATAGATACACAATTTTATTTTTGGTCCCATTCTGCCACCACATTACCATTCTTATTGATATAGCAAATCCTGCAACCAATTTCTTTGTCAATCACAACTTGTGCTAATCCATTAATAAAAGGGTAAGCATTATTAAATTGTGGGTTAATCACAAATTTCCCTTTTGAGTTAATGTATCCTTCTATCGAATTCGAATTATACCCTCCCCCAACTCCTACGGCAGCCAAACCTTCAGAAAAATCCCTTGCTACATCAAATTGAGGTTCTATCACCAAATCTCCTCTTGTATCAATATACCCATATTTGTCATCAATTCTTACACAAGCTAAACCTTCTGAAAACCCACCAACTTCATCAAACTGGAAATCATTTATTCGTTTTCCTTCTTTATTAATAAGATATCCTTTTGCTTTCACATAGCGAAATACATTATCGGAACCTCGAATGTTTCTCCCTTCATCTTCCCGTACAAAAGCTATCCCTTCTGAGAAAGGATAGGCTTCACTGTATTGCGGTTTTATAACAAAGGCACCTTCTTTATTAATGTAACCATATTTGTAACAGCCATTAATGGTGTCATAAAATCGCACAGAAGCCAAACCGTCAGAAAAAAAGTAGTCATAGGGACCGCATGGGAAATGGGGATCAATTATCATCTTACCTTCCTTATCAATAAAACCTATTTTTCCATTTTTTAAGACCGATGCCAATCCTTCTGAAAAAACACCTACATAGTCAAATTGAGGTATTATTACCATTTTCCCTTTATTGTCGTAGTACCCATATTTGCCATTGTTACGTACAGGAATCATTCCTTCCGAGAAAACAGCTCTGTCTATAAGGCGATCAAACACTTGGTCAATTACAAATGCTCCTTTCTTATCAATAAAACCAAACAAATCGTTTTCTGCCAGGGCTAACCCTTCAGAAAAATCACCCACATTGTCATATTGTGGATTTATTACTAATTCTCCCTTCGTATTAATAAATCCCTCCTTGTCTCCAACACACACCCTTGCCATACCCTCAGAAAATTCAAATGCACAATCAAATTGTGGTTTTATCACAAATTCACCACATATGTTAATGTATCCCCATTTGTCGCCGCATTTTGCAGGAAATAGAGCCTTGTAGTCATTATGTCCTGTACAACTAATAATAGCCATCATTGATGACCAAAGGGTAATACCAAATAATATCCTCTTCATTTTCATAATAATTAATACCATTTTCTCAGCCAAAACTCATTGAAGAGGTCGCTCTCCGTATCTTTGAATTCACCATCCTTCCATCCGATCACTTCGTAGAAAGAGAGTAATCTCCATCCGGTTTTTTTACAGTCATTTTTTAGTTTGTCAAACCATTTGCCCTCATCGTGAAAAGTTATTACACAATAGTGAATATTACGTTTGCCTTCATAAATTTCACCAACTATTTTCTTATAGCGCGTCAATTGGTCATCATGAAGCATTGAGTATGCTTTGTCTTCTATCACAACAAGATGCTGTTCTTTTTTATTGTCCACTATCACATCTATTTCTGCAACTACATCAATACTCGCCCATTGCCGCCAAACTTCTACTTTCAATATCTCGACATTCCTTTCTTCCTCTTTTTCAATAAGGCGTAGCAATACCTCTTTGCAGATTTGATGAAGTCGAGGCTTCTCAATATCCTTTTCTGCGGCGAGCCGCATCAACCACGACATTTGGAAATCAAGCATAGCCTCGTAACCATGGTTACTATGCCAACTATCTTGCATGAATAATGATTCTTCCATAGTTTTTTGATTTTTTGATATGATATGCCTACTCTATAATGCAGTTTTCGGCTTCCCTGCTTTTTCGTGAGTTGGAAGACGATTTCGGGGTAAGGATATGAAAAAGGCGTGAGACCTTCGTTATGAATCCTTATTTCTTAATCAGGTGACTGGTAATTACCTTGAGGCAAATAAGGAACGAACAATCCACGCCAATGCGTGAACCTGTTGTTTCTTATTCTCGCCTCTTAAGATTACCAGTCTTCGATTAAGGAGAACAAGCACTTCAAGCTCTATTTATTTCTTTACTATTTCTACGTTTTATGTCATTGTATTCTTTTGTGTTGCTGTGATTATAATTGTGAATAATCCCACATTGCCATTGGAAGTATTTTCTTTTGAACTATCATTCGGTACTGTGGTGTGTGCTTGGGAATATCGAAATTTGAGGATTGCACCCAGGCAACAGCTTTCTTCTTCTTTGCTGTCAGTTTGTTAATCTCTGGAGCTTTGGAAGGAAGCCACGTTTTCAACCACTCCAGTTTCTTTAGCATTTTTGTGACTTCGCTGGTAATGGCAGAGTGAATTTCGATATAAAAGACCTCGCCATCATAGCCTAACGCATAATCCCATCGGCAATCATTAGGGTAAAGCTCCCTTGTGGTGGCATCAATATCGAGGCTCCCGTCAATCTTTGTCGGGTCGGGAACTTTTATTTTAGCTGTATATCCTCCGAATGCAGACAGTCCTTCGTGATAACCATTGCTCACGTCTGGCGTTGCCGCCACAGCCTCACGGAAGGTTAACTTCTTTTTTGATTTATCCTTGCTCATACCCAATGACTATTCTGCATATTCATACACGATGTCTGCCGCGTCTGCCGAGAACTTAGACAGTCCACCCCAACCAGAAATGGCATCGTTCTCGCTTCCAGCATCCAATGTAGAAATATCAGTCGATTCTACTTTGCCATTTGCCACCCTTGAGAAATAGTAGGTCGAAAGCGTTTTGTCGAACAAACCATCGAACAACTGTCGACTGGCTTGGGTTTTACGGATATTGAACAACTTGAACAATGCATCTTCTTTTCTGTCGGAAGATGCCTTTTTGATAGCATTAAAAGTCCAAGCGAAGTCAAGCAAAGTGGTGGAATGGGTAGAAATAATCACTTTCAGACCATTATGCAGAAGTTCCAAAACTTCGAGCAGAATGGCTTTGATGGCTTGTGGGTGCAAACCCATTTCAGGTTCCTCGATTACAACATATTGATAATTATCCTTTTTAAAAACAGGTGAGGAAGGCCCAGACAAGCAATAGAAAGCAATAAGCAGAGGCATAAACTCTTTCTGTCCGGTGCTCCATGTCATGAAAGGAAGATTCATGTCATCTATCTTCATTTGGAACTTCTTTTGACCAGCATTCTCCTCCATGACAATCTTGCCGCCATAAAATATATTGTCGTTGAAAGATTGTTTCAACACGCCTTTTAGCCTGTTGCTGATAGGAAAGATTGTGTTCGGATCGCCCATGAAACCTTGGATGTATGTTCTCAGTGTTTCGCTAAAAGCTCTCAAAACATATGGGGTGGAAAGGTCGAACTCCATGAAGTTTTTCGGACGACCATCGGCAATGCTAAGGATGCGCTGTGCTGGAATATAAAACATGGATTCCTTTTGAGGCACGTTGCGTTTAGTTAAAGTGTCAATGGATATTGTTTCATTGTCGAACAGGATTTCTGTCTCTGGTTTGAACATTTTGTTTAGACCATCACCAAAAACGACATCCAAAACCTTTTGAGGGTTCTTTTTGTCAATAATAAAATTATACTTGCGGAGATTTGATAGTATGTATTCCTTATCAACAATATACTTCAGTAGCTCCAGAAACAAACTTTTACCGCTGGCTTGAGGACCAACTAAGAATGTGAGGTCTCCGAAATCCACTGACACCTGACCAATTGGCCCAAGGTTACTTATGTACAAATTCTTCATAAGAATTCCAATTCTTTTTTTTAAATGCGAAGATGCATTTTCTTTTATTCGACAATAAATATTTCACCATCATTCACCGAGACATCATCACGGTGTTGTCAAACGATGGGATGATACGGTTCCCTCGACGGTTTTCGCGATCCTTGCGGATGATGGCTTCTATGTCGTCATCGCCATGAACGTTGGCCCAGCATCCAGACAAACTGCGAAACCCTTTCTCGCGCTCCTCTTCATCGGCAACAGAAGACAGGCGCATACTGCTAATGAGCATCGCGACAAGTTCAAGTTTCAACTTGTCGTCCAAATTCTTCACCAGTCCCCAGTAGTGCATTATAGAAGAAATGTTGTTGTGTGTTCTTTCAGCAGTTGTTTCCATTATTAAGCAGTTTCGATTTGCAAAAGTACGACTTTTTTCCAACATGACAAAATGTTTTTTAATAGAGAATCCCCCAACGCTTTTTATGGCACACACATTTTTTGTTGCTATGCAGTGAAAGAGTTGCTTATTCCCCGCAGAATATGCGGAGAATCGACATTGCAGGCTAGTGGCGAGGATTGCAAATCTTATCTATTTTGTCTTCTTTTGTGGAAATATTACTTTTTCAAGTCCATGTTTTCCTTAGAATGTCGCTTTTCTCAATGTGGCATATCTCTTAAATGTCATTTTTTTTGTACCTTTGCAGGCAAAATACGATTGGACTTAATGGTTTGAATAAAGCAAAAAGTGCTAGCAGTTATTGAATTAGGCAGCTGATTGACCAGAAAGACATGAACAATTGATAGCTCATTCTACATTGCCAAACACGAGGATTATGCCCAAAAGTAAGACTAAAAAAGACATCCACAATCTAACTCATCCATTGCTGATCGCTATGGCTTGTTTGACCAATGGTTATATCAACAATCCCCTGCATAAGACTTGCCAACAATGCCCTATCGGATTATCTCTCCATCTCGGTAGCAGCATCTCCCTGCAGTTTGGTAATCAACCTGTCAAACAATTCCTAACAAGCTTAATCAGCATTAAGGCTGTCGCACGTGGACTTTGCCTCAAGGCCATCCTGTTGCTTGGCAGCACCTTTCGACAGCGAGTATGGAATGAGCTGCTGAAAATCCCCTATGGTTCTACCGTCTCCTATGGTGCCATTGCCCAACGTCTGGCTATTGCTCAACCCGAGGTATGCGTGTCGGCACGTGCTGTGGGTGGCGCTGTGGCACACAATCCCATCTTGCTGATCGTTCCCTGCCACCGTGTGGTAGGGGGCAATGGCTCGCTGACAGGTTATGCTGGCGGATTGGAGAGGAAAGTGCAACTCTTACAAATGGAAAGATCATTAGCTTCCCCTGCCTTAGAAGAAATGAGGAAGGGTGGTTCCTCAAAACAATTCGTCGATGATTTCCCATTCGTGAAGTATCACTAAAAAAACTACTATTCGTCTAAACTCAGTTCAAAATCGATCAATAATTACTGATTAATAAAAATAAATCACCATGAGAATACCCTTATTCAAACTACTCGTATTAGCCATGTTGCTGTCCGCCACCATGAGCTCCTGCATTGTCTACCATGCCCCAACCACCAGCCTGCCTTTGTTGGCAGAGAAAGGCGAGAAGCAACTGGAGGCTTCGCTTTCTGCTTCGGCCCCCTTGGGGCTTGCTCCGGCACTGAATGTCTCCTTTGCTTATGCACCCACCAACCTCCTCTGCACTCAGGCAGCCGTCAGCTTCACCAATGAAAAAGCGTTCCAGGCGCAGCTGCAGGCGGGTATCTATAAGAATTTTCAGCCCGCAGTGTTGGAGTGGTATGTCGGCTATGCCTACGGCACCTCCTATTCAGGCAAGTCTTCCGATCTGAACAAGGACAATTTTTATTACGACGGCTATTATCAAATACCCTTCACTCAGCTCAATTTTGGCTTCCGCAAGCTGTTGCATGGCTTTGTTGATTTGGGCGTTGGCTTCAAAGGTGGCCTGATGTTGCCCCATTGGGATAAAGTACTGATTGCCGATGATGGCACCCTCTCTCCCGAATACACTTTCGACAGCCCCTTGGGACTTTTCGAGCCTCAACTCATGCTGCGCTTTGGCTTTCAACAGGTCAAGCTGACCCTCAGTCTCGCCTATACCCACCTCTCAGGCATCGAATATGGCAACACCCCCTTCACCTACGAGCCTATTGGCATAGGCTTGGGTGTGAACTGGAGCTTCTAAGGATAAACCCAAATCGGTCATTAGGCCGACTTTACAATCAATCTCTCTTTTTCAGGTCTGTTTTTGCCATATCAGCATTTCTTTATGTTCCATGACGTTACTTGGGCTCGGCAGAGCAAGCAAGCTTCCTCTGCTCTCTAAAAAAACGTTGCTCCCATTCGGTCGCGACGTTGCTTAAAAAAACGTTGCTCCCATTCGGTCGCGACGTTGCTTAAAAAAACGTTGCTCCCATTCGGTCGCGACGTTATTTTAAGCAACGTTCGGCATCTTGTCCGCATACCTGTCTCGCCGTAGCTTTGTTCTCCGCTTCGCTATCGAAACCATCCACTGGATGCTTTCTTCACGCCGTCACCAGCGATGAGGCCAATCTGCTCGAAACAAATACTAATCTGGCATAACCCCTAATGACCGATTGGGGTTAAGCTATAGCGTGAATCTTTGTTAGTATACTATCAGTTGGTGTGTAGTAGCGCCTGCGGCATTTCGGGCCCGAATGAGGTAGATGCCGGCAGGGAGTTGCCGTATGTCGAGCATGATGGTTTGTGGGACATTTTGGCATTGACCTTCGGGGATAGGTAAGTACTGTAGGTGATGGCCTTGCAGGTCGAGCAACTCAAGCTCCGTTGGTGCCTGGTAAAAAGTGATTCTCACTTGCTGGTGTGCAGGACAGGGCGCGAGAGTAAAAGCCGGATTGCCGTTAGATGGAGGCGTGCTGATGCTCTCGGGTGTGTGTGGTTCCTGTTGGGCGGTGAATGATGTGGATTGCTGGGTGGTCATGCAGTGGCGCATGGCTTTGAGAGAGATTGTGTATTCGCCTTCAGCAGCGTAGGTATGCTGGAGCATTTGTTGGTCGGATGCCACAAAAAGGGTGTCGGTTCCATCGCCCCAGTCGATGTGTATGCTGTCGGCACGGTGTGTGATGAGGGTGAAGGAGGTACTCATGTAACTAAGGGTGTCGGCAAGTACTATTTCCAACTCGGGCAGCGGCCGTTGCCATTTCGCCAGTGAGTCGTATACAATGGTGCGCACAGCGGTGCGCACGGTGGCCGCAAGGTCAGGGTCAAGCGTGGCATCGTAGCGTATGTCTTCAGGATTGCGCAAGAAGAGCATGGTGTAAAAGGAACAGGCAGCGGCATAGGTGCCCGCAAGCGAAGGGTGACTGTTGTCCGACTGGTATAGCTCAATCTCAGGGTGGTTGTCGCGCAGATAGTGCCACACCTTGCCCACAGGACATAGTGAAGCGTCGTTTTGGTCGGCCATCATGCTGTAGCGGAGTGCCAGCAGGCTGTCCATGCCCTCATAGGTACCAATGGGAGGGAAAAAAGGCCTATTATACTCATCGCCGTATTTGCGCCCCCAAGTCATGTAAAACATCGGCTCAGCACAAGGTGAGGCAGCATAGATGTTCTCTACCAGCTCTTGGGCATAGGGGAAGACCTCGCTCTGCACCTGACTGTCGGGGAATGCTGGATACTGGCTCTGCTCCTGCAGCACTACAGCATCCCAGCCGCCACGACGAATTAAGGACATAGACTGATTTTGGCAATGCTGTCTCAACGTGCAGCCGCCAGGTGTGTTGCTTTCCCACACAAGGTCGTCGCCAAGGCTGTTGGCAATGTTGCTCACCATGCTTGGGAGGTTGTTGACCTCGGTGTAGCTATTGCCAATAAAGAGGACATGCTTCTCGCTCTGTCCATAGGCAATGCCGACAACGATTGTAAGCAATGCCATAGATAAGAATCGTTTCATGGTTTTCATTTTTTTTTTCTTACTTTGCAATATTGTTTGAAGGTTGGTTTTGTTGTGTTGATAGTGGCTACTGGCCAAATTTCAATCCTTTTCGATTTTTGAGCTGAGGTGGTGGCGGCCAGAAGGCAGCGTCTGTTTTTGATAGCCATGGGTAGTGGGAAGCCACACTTCGGCGGTGGTATTTGCTGGTATGAGGATATCCCACTCAAATTGGTTGCCCTTGCGGTGCCAACTACTCTCGATACGACCCGAAACCGACTGGTAGGAGCAGCTGACGTAATCCAATCCTTCGATGGGATAGGGCTTGAGTAGTATCTGGCTGTAGCCTGGCTGGAGAGCACGGATGCCCGCCAGGTATTCATACTCCCAAAGAATCAAGTCACCCAGCAGCATGACATGGTTGCCAGAGTTCATTGATGGGTCGCCCGTATCACCGTTCCAAAGCTCCCAGATGGTGGTGGCACCTTTGCGCACCATGTAGCCCCAGCTGGGGTAGGTGGTGTCGGTGGCCATCTTCAAGGCTAGGTCACCACGGCCGTAATCGGTGAGGGTTCGCATGAGGTGTTGGATACCCACTACACCTGTTGAGACGTGGCCATTAAAGTCGTTCTCAGTCTTCTGGATGATGTTGTCCAATACGTTGCGTTCATAGCCAGGTGAGGGAACCATCCAAAATGCAAGTGGGAGGATGTTGGCAGTAACGGTGTTATTGGCATAGCATCCGGCGACAGCATCAAAATATCGGGCGTTAAAGGCATGGGTAACGGTATTGATTTCGTTTTTGAAGTACTGAACGTCGTCGTTACGTTGGAGGAGGGTGGCAAACCCACCCATGATGTTGCAATAGTTGATGTAGTAGGGGGTCGAGAGACATCCAGGCCAAGTGATGCGGTTGGTATCTTGTGAGTGTATCAATTCGGGACTTTCTGGCGGGACGCACCAGTCGCCATAGGTGTCGCGGATGAGGATGCCGTCCTTCAGGTAGTATTTCTTCATGTGAAGCAGCCAGCGTTTCATGGCATCATAGTGCTTGCGTATGGGCTGCTCGTCACCGAAGCGGGTGAGGAGCATGTCGGCAACGGTGATAAAGGCCCCAGGCCAGGTCATGTTGTCGGTGTAATTGCGCCAGTAGGCGGGGGCGACGTCGGGGAGGGCTCCGTTTTCGAACTGGCTGTCTTCAAGGTCTTGTAGCCATTTGGTGTAGAGGAGGTGGTTATTGAAAACGAAACTCTCGCCATAGTTGCCTGTCGTGCGGTCACCGGTCCAGCCCATGCGCTCGTCGCGCTGTGGACAGTCGGTGGGCATGCTGCGGTAGTTGCCGCGGATGCCCCACGTGGCGTTGCGATAGACAGCGTTGATTACCTCGTTTGAGGTTTCAAAGGTGCCTGTCATGGGCATCTCGTCGTAGAGGACAAGTCCAGTGAAGTCCTGTAGTGTGGGACGGCTGTCGTTGGGAAGTCCTGAAATCTCAACGTAACGGAACCCATGGTAAACAAACGAAGGGTGCCACGTTAGTTTTCTGGCAGCAACAGCAATGTAGCGGTCTGTACATTCTGCGCTGCGCAGATTGGCGGTATAAAGTGTGCTGTCGGCATTTAGGGTCTCGGCATAGCGGAGCATGATGGTGTCGCGACCATTTGATTTATGTTTCAAGAGAGACGAGAGGTCGGCAATCTCCAGCAATCCCACCATATTCTGCCCCATGTCGAGTATCCATTTGCCATTATTCAAGAAGAGTTTTACGGGTTTCAGTCGTGCCTGTATCTTGATGTTAGGATTGGCTTGAGGTGTGAGGAGCTGCATTGGGTCGGGACGTTGGTAGTCGGGCAGCCGGCTGCCAGTAACGACGGGGTATTCGCGTGAGACACGGTGGCGAGGATTGTATTTGTCCTCGAGGTACATATTCTGGCGGTCGTAGTTGTCCACCACGGGTGGCCAGTTGCCATCGTCGTAACCTGCGTGAAGCCAAGTACCAAGGGCCATGTCCAACGATTCGTCGTAGGTCTCGCCGTCAAACTCGTTGCTCTTGCTGATGGGGCCCCGATTTGTGATTTTCCAGCTCTCGTCGCTCACAATGGTGTCCGTCGTGCCGTCTGTGTAAGTCACTTCAAGCTGCAACAGCAGTTGAGGTAAGCCATAGTGGGCTGCATGGTTGATGCCGCACCATTCGAGATAGTTGGTGTCGTGTCGCACCGTGGTGAAACGGCCAGGAGCAAGCACCACCCCTATTGCGTTCAATACCCCATCGCCGTGGGGTTCACCTGTGGCACTACCGTTGCTGTACAGCAGGTCGGTAACATCGTAGGCGTTGAAATAGATACGTCGTGTGTAGTCGCTCAAGGCAGGTTTCAACAATTCGTCGGGAGCTACTTCTTGCTCGTTGATAAAGGCAGAGTAGACTCCCAAGCCGCTAATATACAGTCTCGCCTTGGCTATCTCTTTACGCAGAGGGAACTCTTTCCTCAAATATCTAGCAGCAACAACCGTGTGGCCGTTCACATCGTCTTCCTCAAAGTCACGGCCAATCCAATGAGCCTTCCAGTCATCAGCACTCAGCAGACTAATCTCAAAATGTTGCACCTCGCTTTCGAGGGACTTCTTCTTGCTGCGGACGCCATATCGTACGGTGGTGCAAACTTTCCACCAGCACTCGTCACGGCTTTTCAATGGCTTTCCTTCGTAGGGGATATAGAGCATCCTGTTGGAGGCCATGTTTTGCGAATCCCAGATGTCGCCAATACCTTTGCTGGCCTTTTCCTTTGTCGAGGCTACTATGATGCGGTATTCTGTCTGCACGACATTGTTGATTGTCGACTCGTAGTACCAGCTGAACCGAGGCGCTGCAGTTGCCAAGGGCATTGAACCGTCTTGCATTTCTACGGTGGGGTTTGCAAGCTGTATCTTGCTACTGCAAGAAATCAAAAGTAATGCCAATAGAGGAATAATGTATCTCATAACTTGATTATATGTTTTCCACCCGACAGGCATCGCTCATTGGGGGTGCCGTGCAGCACCGTGGCGTTAGTGCCTTCAGGAATATCAACTTTCAATAGTCCGTTCTCTATCTCCACGCAGATGGTTCCGTAGGGGGTAGGTTGGGTGGCCTTCACCCAAGTCACGCCTTCCACGGGTTGGGGGTCGATAAAAAAATGCTGATAGCCTGGGTGTTCGGGGTCGGGACGAATACCGGCCACAGCTTGATAGAACCAGATACCAATGCCGTTGTAACAGTTGTGTACTCTGCTGCGGTCTTCCTTGCCTTCGCGGCCACAGTCCCATGATTCCCACGTGGTGGTGGTTCCGTTGTTTATCATGTTCAAGTAGCCTGGGTAGTCGGGTTGACGCAGAAGGGTGGCAATCAGTTCGGCTTGATGTTCGCGAATGCACCACTCTGTGAAGATGGGAACGCCCACGAGGCCGACAGCCATGTGGTCATGGTATTTGTCATGTATGTCTTTCAAAAGTTGTTTCTTTACCTTTTCGGAAGTTGTGCTGTCAGGAGGTACACCTTGCAGCAGTGCGTAGCATTGGTCGAGTGGCGTGCCGTTGGCATAGGTGTGTGTCTGGGGATGGTAGAAATGATTATGGATGGCGGTTAGGAGCTCCTTGCGCCAAGCGGCAAAACGCGGGGCATCGTCGTCGTGGCCAGTCAGGTGGGCCATTTTTTCCATCACTTGCAAGCAGTCGGCCAGGAAACAATTGCTGACATGCAGCACCGACTCACCGCCAATCTCCACCCCCTCAGGTGCCAGCCAGTCACCTAAAAACCAACCGCGTTTCTCTGTGTCAAGCCAAGGCTTTAGAATACCATCTTGGCAATGGCTTTCAACAAAGTTGAGCCATCGGCACATCTCGTCATAATGGCGATTGATAAGAATAGGGTCGCCATAGTTGAGGTAGGTGCACCAAGGGGCTTTAACAATAAACCCACTCCAATAGGGGCCTCCCCCTGTGCGGAAGGCGGGAGCTACATAAGGCAGGTCGCCGTTGGTCTCCATTGCGTCGCTCCATGCCGTGAGCCAGTTGTAATAGAGGTCGCGCACGTTCCAAAGGGTCTGTAGGGTCATGGTGGAAGAATTGCCGTCGCCACCATAGCCCATACGTTCGATGTGGGGACAATCCACCATATAGCCGTTGAAGGTCAAGCAGCTAAGGGTGTATTTCACCATGTCGTGGATAGCGTTTAGGCGTGAGTCTGAACACTCAAAGGTGGCACCCTTGGTGAGGTCGACGGCACTAATTGGTATGGCTTGGGCCGATACCAGTGGGGAAATGGGTGTGTGGAGATAGGTGGTGTCAATGCCTCTAACTCGCACATAACGGAAAGCGTGAGTGTGAAAGCGGTTACGGAAGACAATATCCTCTTCGTCGGTTCCATCGCTCACATAGGTGTCGGTCTCGGTGAAAGGAGGCTTAGCCTCAAGGTGGTCTAAATACTCCATGGTAATTTCATGTCCGTCGGGCTGAGGAAGAAAGCGAGCGGAGAACCACCCCGTCACCACGCGACCAAAGTCAATCAGTATGGAGCCGTCGGGTTGCGCTGTTGTGGCTATTGGCAACAACGGGTCGATATCCTGGTTGCCTTTAAACTCTTGTCGCGAGAGAATGATTCCTTCTGCGTCATATATCGAGGCTGGGCGCCAACTTGTTCTCACATGGGCATCATATCGTTCGCCTCCAAAGTGCATGGGTTGCCAGTTGTCGGTGTAGCTATAGGGTGAGGGTGAGGCTTGCCAAGAGCTGTCGGTCTGCTCGAGGATATAGACAAGGCCGCATTCCCCGTCCGACACACTGCGGCTAATCACAGCTCTTGCCGCTGCTGGCGTGCCATAGATGCGACCCCATCCTTGTCCCAGCCAAAGCAAAATCTCGTTCTCCCCCTCATGCATGTATTCGGTGATATCATATCCCACCGTCAAGGCACGTTTGTTGAGTTGAGACACAGCGGGTTGCAGCCATTGGTCGCCCACCTTGATGTTGTTCACATACAGCTCGTGATAGCCTAATGAGGTGACGTCGACCGAGAAGGTGACCGACTGCATGGGGTAATGCTTAATGTCTTCTGGCCAAAGGGTAAAACGCTTCCGCAGCATGGGAGTCTCAGCCCATCCGTTGTCCAAGCGGCAGCCTATAAACTGCTGTGCTGGGAGCGTCGGTAGGCAGCATCCAAGGAGCAATAGTATGCCAAGAAAACGTTTCGTCATAGGAGAGTACGCTATGTCCTATCTGTTCCGCAACCAACTTATCTGGCGCGAATGCTCACGGCAAATCCACCGCAGGGGGCCATGCGCAACGTCAGGGTGCTCCTGCAAGTGACCTTCTTCTTGGTGATGGTGTATGCCTGGGGATTGTAGGCATCGCCTGGGAGGCCAGAGGCATCTTTGGCATCGCTGTAGATGATAGCATCGTAGGTGACTCCCGGTTGCAGGAAATCAAGTTTCACCTTCACTTCGCGGGCATTCTCGTCGGTGACGCCGCCCACATACCACACATCATGGGCTTCCGCCTCCTTTAGGTCGGCAGCGGTGGCTGTCTCGGGTAGCGCATATACATAACGGGCAGCATTGGACAGCATGTCTTTCTTGCCGTCAGCCAGTTGGGCAACACCTTCGGCGGCTTTGTTCAGCGTGGATACTTTAGGATGGCGTGCCGTGACGATGTATGCACCCGGCTCTGCCATCAGGTAGAGAGAGGTGTCCCAGTCTACTGCCACATCCTTGATGAACTGGAAAGCGTCCATAAAGGGGGTGTAATGTTCGGGGAAGTCGGCAGCCATTTGCAAGGGTGAGTAGAATGTCATGTAGAGACCCAGCTGGTTGCAGATAGTGTGGCGCATCTGGTTGCCTTTGCCCCAGCTGATGATGTTGCCCATGTCGGTCTCAAAGATACCCGGGGTATAGTCCATCGGTCCGCCCTGCAGTCGGGTAAACGGCAATATGGTAGTGTGACCGGGCTTGATGCCGCCACGAAACTCTGTGCCCATGGCGCTCTCGTTGCCAATCATGTTAGGCCACGTGCGGCAAAGTCCTGTGGGCCGCACGGCTTCGTGGGCGTTGACCATGATGTGGTGGCGGGCAGCCTCGGTCACAGCGTAGTGGTAGTGGTTGATGATAGGCTGGCTGTAGTGGTGCTCGCCGTGGGGCACAATCTTGCCCACATAGCCGCTCTTCACAGCGTCATAGCCATACTGGTTCATGAGGTTGTAGGCACGCTCCATATGGCGCTCATAGTTCGACACCGAGGAGCTGGTCTCGTGGTGCATAATCAGGCGGATGCCTTTCTGGTGGGCATAGCGGTTCAGCTCAGGCAGGTCAAAGTCGGGATAGGGGGTGAGAAAGTCAAAGACATAGTCTTTTTCTTTGCCATACCAGTCCTCCCAACCTATGTTCCAACCCTCGATGAGCAGCGCGTCGAAGCCGTTCTGGGCTGCAAAATCAATGTAACGTTTTACGTTGGCGGTATTGGCGGCATGGCGACCGTGGGGGGTGCAATGCTCATAGTCGGTCACACCCAATCTAACCGAGGGAAAGTCATTGGTGATGCTCCAGCAGTTCTTGTCGCTAATCATCTCCCACCAAACGCCCATATATTTCACCGGATGAATCCAGCTCACATCTTCCAAGGCACATGGCTCATTGAGGTTGAGTATTAGGCGCGAGCGTAGCACGTCGGTGGCTTTTTCGCACACCTGCACGGTGCGCCAAGGCGACGTGCAGGGGGTCTGTAGCCGTCCTTTGTAGCCGGTGGCATCGGGGGTCAGATGGGTGTGGAAAACCATGTGCGTGTCGTCTAAGTCCAGGTTCATGGTCGGATAGTCGAGTACCGCTGCCTCGTGAATGTTGATGTATAAGCCTTCGTCCGTCTTCATCTGCAGGGCGGTCTGCACGCCGGTCTCAGAAAAACTCTCCCAGGGCCATCCGCCGCCAATCTGGGCGCTGGTGTGGAGGCTGCGAATCTGCGAAAGCCGACTCTCGGTGTAGTTAAACTCCTGGGTGTCGTAGTCCCCCGGAATCCACCAGGCCGTGTGGTCGCCTGCCATGGCAAATTCGGTTAGCTCTTCTTTAATCCAAAAGTAAGCCAAAGCGTTATATTTGTTGTCGGGGTTGCGTCTGTGGGTTATCTCCATCGGAAATTCATAGCGAAACCCCAGTCCGTCATCATAGAGACGGAACCGAATCAGCATCACCGTGGGACGCTTCTCGGTGGAGTGGTCCATACTTGCCACCGTGCCCTCGGGTTGCTCGAGGGTCACCAGCAGCTCGTTGTAGTGATTGCGTATGGTAGACTCTTCTCCCCAAACGGGGTGCCAGGTCTCATCCTTGCTGTCGCGTGAGATGGCACGCACCACGAAGGCGTGGTCCAGATTGTCGCGCCACTCTAGGGTAAAGCCCATTTTCGAAGGCAGCACCACTGCGGTGTTGCCATGGTCCAGCGAATACTGAGGCACGCCGTCCACCACGGCAAAGCGCAGCAGGAGTTGTCCGTTGGGACTCTTCAGCGTGATAGCGTTGGAGGGCATCTGTCGGGGATTGGCATCGCTCTTGGCCCAAGAGGGGAGAGCAAGAACCACGGCCATGCAATAGAAAAGGAATAGGCGTAGTTTCATGTTGTTACCAGATTAGTTCATACAATAATCAAGTTGCAAATATACATTTTTTTTGCCAATCACCACATTTATTTCTGATTGGGGTTGGTAGTTTAGGGTTTCAAGTCAGTTTAGAGTTTAAAGTTGATGGTTTACAGTTTTATTTTGGCAGATGAATCTGCGCCATCCACAAAAATTTATAAGCAAGCTTTGGCTTGCATTTTCGTTTTTTTTCTGTATTTTTGCATTTTATAATGTCATGAGAAGAATGATGGGTGGCGTGGCTTAGCCTTTGACAGTCACCGCCATCGGAACGATGACGCAACAATTAGGTTATGAACAACAAGATAGAAATCATGGCCCCAGTAGGGTCGTACGAAAGCCTGCAGGCTGCCATACAGGCAGGTGCTGATGCCATTTATTTCGGGGTGGGCAATTTAAACATGCGGTCGCGCTCGGCAGCCAACTTTGGGTTGGACGACCTCACCCAGATTGCCACCATCTGCCATCAGCATGCCATCCGCACCTACCTCACGGTCAACACCATCATTTACAATCAGGAGATTGAGGAGATGCACACGCTGGTGCAAGCCGCCAAGGCGGCGGGCATTAGCGCCATCATTGCCAGCGACATGGCGGTGATTCTCTATGCCAACAGTATCGGCGTGGAGGTGCATATCTCCACCCAATGCAACATCAGCAATGTGGAGGCGGTGCGTTTCTTTTCCCAATGGGCCGACGTGGTGGTCACCGCGCGCGAGCTGCCCCTGAGGCAGGTGGCCGAGATTACCCAATATATCAAAGACAACGACATCCGCGGCCCCAAAGGAAAGCTGGTGCAGGTGGAAGTGTTTGCCCACGGGGCATTGTGCATGAGCGTGAGCGGCAAGTGCTACCTGAGCCTCGACGAGTATAACTACAGCGCCAACCGCGGTGCCTGCCTGCAGCTGTGCCGCAGGGAGTATTTGGTCAAGGATGTTGAAAGCGACATGGAGCTGCTGGTGAGCGGCAAATATATCATGTCGCCGAAGGACTTGTGCACCATCGGTTTCCTCGATAAGATAATCCATGCGGGCGTAAGGGTGCTGAAGATTGAGGGGCGTGGCCGCTCGGCCGACTATGTGAAGACGGTGGTGGAGTGCTACAAGGAAGCGGTGCAGGCTGTCAACGACGGCACCTACACACAGGAGAAGATAGCCGCCTGGACCGAAAGACTCAGCACGGTGTTTAATCGTGGCTTCTGGGATGGTTACTATCTGGGACGCAAGATGGGCGAGTGGAGTGAAAGGTACGGCTCGCAGGCCACCGAAAACAAGGTCTATCTGGGCAAGGTGACCAACTACTACAACCGTCCGCAGGTGGCCGAGATGCGCATTGAGACTGCCGAGACACTGAAACAGGGCGAAGACCTCATGGTGATAGGGCAGACAACCGGAGTCTATCGTGCCACCGTGGAGGAACTGCGCCTTGGCGACACAGCACAGCCCGTGCCGGAAGTGAGACAAGGCGACGTTTTCAGTGTCAAGACCACCGAGATGCTGCACCGTGGTGACAAACTATACCGAGTGGACAAGGTAGTTGACGAGTTCTGAAGATGGACGAAGTGCGCATATATCACACCCCGTTGGGGGGCAAAGTCTGGTGGGCAACCCTGGTGATGCTGGCGCTCTTTGGCGTTTTTGTATGGGTTTTGGTGGATGACCCTATTGTTAGTAACCTTGGGGTGATATGGTTCTGTCTGATTGCCACCGGCGTTATGGGGCTGTTCTTTCCCTTGGTTGCCTTGTGGGAGCGGTTGGCACAACGTCCGGCCGTGACTGTCTTGAAGGACAGGATTATATGCCATGCACTTTGGAAAACATGCGAATACCGCTTCGACGAGGTCGAAGGGTTTAGGTACTACAGGATGGACTTGGGTCGGACAAGCCAGGAGTTTGTCACCATCCACTTTTACAAGCAGGTGTCAGAGCGGAAGTTGCAGGATGCTTCAAAGTGGGCACGTGCCATAAGACAGTTCAACACAAGGCTCTCAGGTTCGCAGGAGTCCATTGGGGCTTCAACCTTGACTATGAAACCACAGGCGTTGTGTTACCTGCTGAATCAAAGACTGAAAGAATACAAGAAAGGTTGATAGCCTATGACGACAGAACAGGAACAGGCCTTGCAACTGGCCACCGAAGCGGGACACATCCTTCTCGAAAACGGCGCGGAAATCAGCCGTGTGGAGGAGACCATGACCCGCATTGCCTCGGCTTACGGTGTGGAGGACGAGAGTTTCTTTGTGCTGAGCAACGGCATCATCGCCACAGGGCAGCACTATGCCCGTGCCGAGTTTATCCCTATCAAAGGCACGCAGCTGTCTCGCGTGGTGGAGGTGAACCAGCTCAGCCGCGACGTGTGCGACGGACGTTGCTCTTTGGACCAGCTGGCCTCACGATTGGAGGCCATACGCCATAGTGCGGCAAAGCCTTGGTGGGAGTTGCTGTTGGGCATTGCTGTGGGTGTGTCGGCGTTCTCTCTGCTCTTTGGCGGCAGCCTGACGGATGCAGCCGTCACCTTTGCCGTAGGATTGCTGTTGGGCAGTTTCATGACTTTCTTGATGCCCCACATGTCGCGCTTCTTTGGCAATGTGGTGGGCGGTTTGGTGGGCGGATGGCTGTGCATTATAGCCTCTCGGTTGGGATTGGGCGAGCATTTGCCCAATATGATTATTGGCACTATCATCGCACTGGTGCCGGGGGTTCCGTTCACCAACGGCATTCGCGACATTGCGCATGAGGACTATATTGCCGGAGCCACCCGTATGCTGGATGCCTTTATGATTTTCTTGTGCATTGCTCTGGGGGTTTGCGTGGCGTTCATTCTTGACAGCCGACTGCATCAGGGATTGCTACAGTTGGGTGCCCCTACTGTAGATATATTGGCTGCAGGATGGGCCATTCAACTTCCTGCGGCATTGCTGGGCACTATTGGCTTTTCGGTGCTGTTTGGCGCTCCGCGCCGCTACTATGTGGGGTGCGGTATTTGCGGCATGGCAGGATGGGCGTTGTTTCTGCTGCTTAATGGTGACATGAGGGTGGCATTATGCCATTTTTCGCCCGCTGAGTCGGCTCTATTTGCCGCCATGCTGGTGGCCTTGCTATCGCAGTTGATGGCACAGAAGTGGCACTGCCCTACGACATTATACCTTATCTGTGGCATCATTCCATTGGTACCCGGAGGGGCTATTTTTTGGACAGCCTATTATATGGTGGCCAGCCGGCTGGGTATGGCTGCCACGACGGGCTTTGTGGCCATTAAGGTGACTATTGCTATTGCGGTGGGCATCATCTTGGCGGGCGGAATCGTGCGGATTGCAGCTTCCCTGAATAAGCGGGCTAAACAATTGTAAATTATGGCAAAAGCAAGAACTTTTTATTATTGTCGCGAGTGCGGCTACCAAAGCAGCAGTTGGTTGGGCAAATGCCCCTCCTGCGGCAAGTGGAATACCTTTGACGAGGAGGTGGTGCAGAAAGAGACTGCCGGAAGCAAACAAAAGGCCAAAGGCAGCACCATGAGCACTCCCAAGCTGATTCAGCATGTGATGTATAGTCAAACCACGCGCATGCCTACCTATTGTGCCGAATTTGACCGAGTGCTGGGTGGCGGGATTGTCCCAGGTTCGCTGTTGCTGATAGGTGGCGAGCCCGGCATAGGCAAGAGCACGCTACTGTTGCAGACGGCGCTCGCCATGCAGGATAAGAGGATATTGTATGTGAGTGGCGAGGAGAGCGAGGAACAGATAAAGATGCGGGCAGACCGTGTGGTATCGGCTCCCACAGACATTGCTGGGGAACAGGAGAGTACGGGCTGCTATGTGGTTAGTGAGACCTCGATGGAGCATATCTTTGAGCATATAGAGGCAGTACAGCCCGATCTGGTAATTGTGGATTCTATTCAAACAGTCAACACCGAGCTCATCGAGTCGGGCAGCGGCAGCATCTCGCAGATACGCGAATGCACCACCCAGTTTCAGCGCTATGCCAAGGAGAGTGGGGTGCCGGTGCTGCTGGTGGGCCATATCACCAAGGATGGAACACTGGCTGGTCCTAAGGTGATGGAACACATAGTGGATGCGGTGCTGCAGTTTGAAGGCGACCGCAACTACGGTTTCCGCATCCTCCGCGCGCTGAAGAACCGTTTTGGCTCGACGGCGGAGATTGGCATCTTCGAGATGCGGGGAAGCGGCCTCAGCGAGGTTTCCAATCCGTCGGAGTTGTTGCTGGCCCACCGCGACGAAGAGCTGAGTGGTACCGCTGTGGCCGCCACGTTGGAGGGGGGACGACCCATGTTTATTGAGGTGCAGTCGCTGGTGAGCAGTGCCGTCTATGGCACCCCTCAGCGCAATGCAAACGGGTTTGACATGCGGCGCATGAATATGTTGTTGGCTGTGCTGGAAAAACGCTGTGGTTTTAAACTGGGTGCAAAGGATGTCTTCCTGAATATGGCTGGGGGCATGCGCGTGAACGACCCCGCCTTGGATTTGGCCGTGGCGTGTAGCATACTGTCCAGTAATGTGGACATGCCTATCTCGCCTCGGTTGTGCTTTGCGGCGGAACTGGGCCTGAGCGGTGAGGTGCGCCCCGTCAGCCGCATAGAGCAACGCATTGGCGAGGCTGATCGTCTGGGCTTTGAACGGATTTTTGTGTCGAAATATGATGCCAAATCGATTGACCGCTCCCGTTACCACATACAGATAGTGTCGGTGGGCGTTATTGAGGAGGCTTTTCGTGAACTTTTTTCTTGACAGATATGAAACACCATACTTATTTCACCGAAGGCACTTGTAGTGCCATGATCGAATTTGACATTGCCGATGACGGCACGTTGCACAACGTTTCTTTCTTGGGCGGTTGTAATGGCAATCTACAGGGCATAGGTAAGCTGGTTGAAGGCATGGATGCCAAAGCCGTTGTCCACCGGCTGCAAGGCATCCGCTGCGGTTTCAAGGAGACTTCCTGCCCCGACCAACTTACCCGAGCCATAAGAGAGGTGATAGATTGTTAGTAACCTATTGTTAAACCAAAGTATCACACCCCATGCCACTCACACCCGAACAACGGCGGCGCTGCATGCAGGCCAATCGCAGCACGGGTACCAAGCCCGAAAGGATGTTGGCGCAGGAATTGTGGCATAGGGGGTACCGCTATCGCAAAAATGTTCGTGGCATACCTGGCACTCCCGACATCTGTTTTAAGAACAGGAAAGTGGCGGTCTTTGTGGATGGTGATTTCTGGCATGGGCGCGATTGGCTCCAGGCCCGCCAGCGTATCAAAAGCAATAAGGAGTTTTGGTTTAACAAGATTGAGCGCAATATGGCCCGTGACCGACGCACCGACCAACGTCTGAAAGCACGAGGTTGGCGAGTGCTTCGTTTCTGGGCAAGCGATGTTGTGAAGCATCTTGCTGAGTGTGCCAACCGCGTGGAGGAGGTCCTTCGCGAGGAACAAATCCAACATCTTCACCGTGTTTATCAGTTCGACACTCAATATGACACATTAGACCAGGCTGCTGAAACAGAGCTGCAAGATTTTGACCAAGAATGACAGCTTCTCCACTTCTTACGGGAATAAGAGGCAGATGGAAATCCTCTATCTTTTCTGGAAAACAATCACCCTTTCGCCTTTCACCTCAAAACTGTCGCCCAAAGATTCATTGAGGGTACCTTGCCACAGCCATTCGAGGCAACGGTTCTCAATGGGGTACTTCAGTCCTTTTACGCTGATGGGTATGTCGGACCTGAGGGCAAAGAGGCTCACCTGTTGGCCAGGGTAAGAGGGAAACCGACGCAGCCCATTGACAGGATAGAAGGTGCCATAGTCGCCCACCATGGCAAACTGCATGAGGGGGTAATGTTCGCTGTAGTAGGCCAGCAGGGCGATATTGCCCAGCGTGTGGTCCTCGCGTTTGCCCGTGGCGCCCAGGATGCTCACGTGGATTGGCTCGTTCAGGTGATGGGTGTGTTCGGCTGCATAGCGCACCGCTTTGCTCAGGTCGTTGGATTCTTGCTCGGAGATTTGCTGGTGGCTAATGGGCAGCCCCTCATGCAACGACTCGTTGAGTAGGGCAGGGGAGAGGGAGTCGCCGTCGCCCACCACGGCCACCTGTTGCACCGGCCGAGGGTTTTGCCGACGAACCCATTGTAGATATTTTTCCAAAGCACCGTCGCAGCATACCACCCTGTCAGCCTCGCCCAGGCAGGAAAGCACCGAAGGCAGAGTGGGGAAGGAACCGTTGGCTATAATGGTGATATTCATTTGTATATAGTATATGCATAGTTTTGTTTCACTACCACAAAGGTAAGAAAAAAACGGCGATGTAAAAAAAATATTGTATCTTTGCACAATCAAAAGTAACTATCTCCGTTAATGTTAGAAACAACAACGAAAAAAACATGAAAAAACTCACTTTGGTTCTTGTTGCCTTTGTCATGGCTCAGTGTGCTATGGCTCAACAGTTCTCCCTGCCCATTCTTCCAGAGAAGATGTGGCCATCCGAATATGCCAACTATGAGGCTGATGTGCTCAACTGCTGCGACTACCTGCTCAACACCGACCCCAGTTTCAATTATCCCAAACACGAGGAATGTGCCAGTTTTCTTCTGCGTTGGGCCGCTGGGAGTCCCAATATGTCTATCGTAGTGGCCGAAGAGTTGGTGGATGCCAAGAAGGGTGACCTTCTTCTTGCCTATATTGCTGGTTGGGCACGCCACGCTATCAAGCATCCCGAAGACAATGGCCTGCTCTGTGCCAATGTGGCTGTAGAAGATATGCTCAATTTCTATTTTGCCCATAAAGATGTCATCGGCAAGTCTCGGCTGACCGAAAAACTGCTTAAAAAACAATCCCAAGGCCAGCTGGCTTCCTATATCACCAAGGTGTTGGTTAAAGAATAACAGATGCTGCGCCGCTGGGTTGCCATATTCCTATGTTCGATGCTCCTCTCGGCTTGTGCTGAGGATGAGATGCCATTTCCTTTTCGTCCCAACTTACCTACCGATTTCAATCGCAGTGAGACTTCGGGTCTGACTGGTTCGATGGAGGGTGCCATCTCGATGTTCTCTTACGAGAAGGTTAGCCAAGAGGAGGGCGTAGTGATGCAGCGGGTGGGTTGTTTCGACACGGCAGGTCGTTGTATAGACTATTATTATCGCGACCCTCACAACACATTGCGTTACCATTTCTCATACGACACCACTGGCCGCCGCGTGGAAGAACTTTGCTATCTCGACTCGGCAGGCACTTCTTATGATGACCTCACGCAACTCTACACGAAAACTACTTATCGCTATGGCCGCAACTACCGTACTTGTCGGGCCACCATGGTAGACCCTAATGGGCGCAAACACTCCTTCCGGCTGCGCTACAATGGTCAGGGACAACTTACCAAGTATATTTTCCCCGACGGTTCCAGAATTAGTTATGAATATGATGCAGATGGCCAACTTGCCAAACTGACATATCCCGATGCTTCTGAGCATGTTGTGCAGGAGCCACCCCGTAGGCCCACGGCATACGACAGTTTGGGAAGGGTGACCGAGGAACAGATCGGCAACACCTCAGGCCTCGTCATGGTTTATTATTCTTATGACGACCACAATAACTGGATTCGTCGTACCACGACGGGCGACCGCACGTCTACAACTCTCGAAGTAAGAACGTTTGAATACTACGAATAACATTACTATCATTCATAAATACTTTCAGCATGAAAACAAACCTGCTAACGTTTACTCTCGCCATTGCTTTGCTTGGCGTTGCTTGCAACAATTCACACAAAGAGGAGGTTGCTTCCTTCAATTTTGACAAGACCTGTTGGTTTGATGGCTACGAATACTTTGTTGGTAGCGCAGATACCACTGATGCTAATCTTTTTTGTTTCGCTGGTGGCACGCTTCACGAGGGCGGCTCTACCTTTGCTCTTCGCCAAGTGGCTGTCGACACCTTTATCATTCAGCCCATCGCAGGCGAGACGTGGGTGGCTGTGGGCGTTGAGGGCGACACCGCTGTCCTTGAGCGGAAGGGCGACCTTGCCATGATTGTCTGCCATCGTCCTGACGACCCCGAATGCGACACCCTCTGGCAGTATCTGCCAGGCAACAAAACCCCTATGGAGGCTTATCGCGACCTGCTCATCACCTCACGTTTAGGCGACCTTGCCGGCACTTATGTCGACTCAGTGGGCAAGATGACCTATCAGTTTGTTGACTCGCTGCTTATCCGCACCCCTGCCAACGGCAAGGCGGATACACAGTCGTTCCATTTCTTCTATTCTTTCGATATGCCCTCCCATCTGCTCATCCTCTCCAACAACGAGGAAATATGGTATGAGAAGACTTCCCAAGGACTCGACCTGTTCAAGGCTAAATACATTGCGGCAGTCGAAGACTATACCCGCGAGAAACCCTTTGCCAATTTGGTGAAGCAACAATAATCACTTAGCACCACGGTTTTCCTTAGGGAAGTCGGGTGACAATCTCTTTGTAACCAATGCTGCGGAGAAACTCTTCGCAGCATTCGCTTTTGATGAGATCGTCAGGAGCATGGGCATCGGTGCTGACAATGACGGGGATGCCTAACTCATTCATGTGACGTATGGTAGTGCGTCCTGGGTAATAGTCGTTGTGTCGTCCTTTGTAGAGGCCACGGGTGTTGATTTCGCAGATGCAGCCAGTTTCGTGTATCAGTTCAACTGTTTCGTACATCAGGTTGCGGAACCAGGGCTCATCGTAATGGAAATAACGGTCACGGTTGTGCATGACTACCTTGTCGAAATGGCCTACGATGGTGGGACGTTGGCTCTCAATCATGGTGTTGGTTTGGTGGAAGAAAGCCTTTACGGCACGCCGGATGTCGCCACCAAAATGGCGTTGTAGCCCGTCATCGTAGACCTCATAGTGAGGACCGTCAATCATCCAAAGGTGCTGAGCAGCTTCCTGGGGATGGGTGCGTAATTCCTCAATACTGTTGGGATTGGGTATAAGGTGAACGCTGCCAATGGTGTAGTCCAATCCCCCCTGTTCTATCAGTGGAGTGAAGTCCTCAAGTAGGCCAGGCACATAGTCTATTTCCAACCCAAGCCGGATTTCGATTTGGTTGGCATATTCGTGCTGGAGTTCACGGATGGTGTTGCAGTAGGGGACATAATTGTCATCTTTAATGGAGAAGGTGTTCTCGTAGGGCAATGGTGCATGTCCCGAAAAGCCTAAGTACCGCATACCATGCGCCACAGCATATTCCACCATCTCGCGCGGCGAAGCCTTGCCATCGCAATAGTTGGTGTGGGTGTGGTAGTTGGATATCATGGTGGTTAAAAAGCGTAGACGGCGCTGAGTGAGAGTCGGAGATTGCCAACGGGCTCAGGGTAGCCAGCCTGGGTGTATTCGGCTTCACCCACAAAAGAGAGGCCTTTCTGTGTTGTGTAGGTGAGGCGGGGCTGGATGCGCCAGAGGTAGGCCAGGTCGTGGCCTCGGCCGAAGCAGTGGGTGAAGTTGGTATTGCCATAGTCGAGGTTCTGGGCATATCCCAAGAAGATGCCGGGTCGCCAGTGCCCACGGGTGCGTTCAATATCCAACCATACGGTGTTGAAATGCCAGTCTTGTAAGGTGCCATCATCCAGCATCAGGTAGCCACCCAGAGAACAGCCTTCGTAGAGACTGTTGTTAAGCAACGTTTGTGCTTTGACGGTGAGGCCGTTGAAGCGATAGCTGCCGAAGAGAGAGTAGCTCAACGATTGGTGCAATTGTTGAGGCGAAGCGGTGCCGGTGGTGTTTACCATTGGCTGGATGCTCTTGAGGTTGGCAGCGGCACCGATGAAGAGATTCCCTTGCATGTAGCGGAGCTGTGCGTTCAGCTCGGGAAGGAGGCTGTGTCGTGCAAAGAGGGTAGAGGATGTGGCAACACCATTGAGCAGTCCTTGGCTCATGTTGTCGAGCTGCCATTGTGCGACGGCCAAAACCTCCCAATTGCCAGTAGGGAAGTAGCTATATCTTATTTGAGGCTGCCGAGCATAGCAATGAAATGGTGCACCCATGTTCAGCGGGTTGGTCATGGGCATAATCTCATGGACGACCATGGCATACCAGTATTGTCCGGCTGTAAGCTCATGCTTGTCCCAATTCATTCTGAAATAAGCATGGCGCAGGCGCAGATTATTAATGGTGGCATTGGTGGCACCTGTAAAGTCGCCTTCGATATAGGCAAGGGTGTTTGCTCCCAACATCTCAGGGCCATTGATGGTCAGACCGAGACGGGCGGTGATGGCAAGCATGTTGGCTTGCCATCCGTCGTTGATGTCACGGCCGAGACTGTCGCGCACGATGGGCTTGGGGTAGAAGAGCATCATGTCCTCACGTCCACCTACCACGCTGCGGCTGTCGGCATAGTAGTGCGGGTTGACGAATCCTTTCCATCGGAAGGAGAAGTCTTGCGCTTGGCCGATTAATCCTAAGAGTCCGATAAAACCGATAAGGGAAAGCAGGTGCTTCATTTTTTGCTTCCTCCTGCAAGGGCTAAGATGAGACCCAACGCCACACCAAGCAGGGCGGCAAAGAGCACTTGGAAGGTGGAGGGTAGGATAAAGGTGATGGTGTGTGCGGGAAACCAGAAGAGGGGGATGGTCTTCTTGAAGACTACGTTCCACTGCACGTCCCAGTTGATTTTGTTGGCGAAGATTTCGCGCATGTGCATGGGACGCAGCAGGCCGCGCACGGTGCCGCCATTGTCGAGAATGTGGATGTCGGTGCATTTGTGGAAGGTCATCATCACCGGAGCGAAGATGGTGTTCATCAGCACGCTGACGGCAAAGGCAATGCCTAATTTGCCCCAAGTGAGTTCAGAAGCTTTGAAGATGGCGGCCAAGGAGCCTTTCTCGCAGCCGCCCACAACCTCCAAGAATGAGGGTACGCCGCTCTTGAAGATGATCATGGCCATGGCGATGCACATGCCAAGGAATCCCCAAACCATCATGCGGGGGACGATGCCGAAGCCCTTTTCGTTATACACACCTTTGCGGATTCGTAGTGCCAACATCTCGCCAAAGGTGGCGAGGATGGCAAATTTGAAGAATGCCATGATGAAAGGATGAGCTGCCGTAGAAGCCTCAAACCAAGCAAAAAATCCCGTAGCAGGGATAAAGAAAGGGGCCAGCACGACCACTACAATAAGAATTACTATCCAGTCTTGTTTTTTCATGATGATGTTGTTTTTCTGTTTTTTCTGAATATGCTGAGTACTCAGTATACTCTGATTATAGTAAATCTATTTTATTTCTATCAAGATCTATTTTATTTCTATCAAGTCTCTGTCAGCACTGCTGAATCCAACCAGCAGTGTCGGTTGTATGCTGGAAGGCAAGGGTGACATTTCTTGGGTGTTTTCGTCGAATTGTCTGAGCCAGAAGGGCTCTATGTCAATTTCAAATTCTTGGTAGCCCTTTTCGTCCATTGCTACACGCTTGAAGCCTACCAACTGTTTGAGTGGTTCTTGTTTGTTGGAGCCTTTAAGGTACACCTCAACCACCGTGGTGCTGTTGCCTGCGGGTTTGACACGTGGCTTTGTCACCATCTTTACCACTCCCCGCACTTTGCCTTCCTCGTAGTGGACATTCTCCAAACGGTAATTAGCATAGTCTAATCCGAAGCCGAAGGGGAACAACGGCTCTTCGGTCATATAGCGGTAGGTTCGACCCTTCATGTCGTAGCTCTCAAAAGGTGGCAACTGTTGAGTGCTTTTGTAGAAGGTAATGGGTAGGCGACCGAAGTTGTCGCGGAATCCTATCATGGCCAGGCCGATGGCATCGCCCATGTCCTGACCACCATACCAACACTGCATGATGGCATCGCATTTGAGAGCCTGTTTGTCCAAGGCTATAGCACTACCGCTGCAAAGGAGAAGGACTACGGGTCGGTGTTTGCGTTGCAGTTTACGTATCTCCCGACTTTGGTCTTCTGGCAGTTCAATGCGAGTGCGGTCTCCTTTGAAAAAGCCAGGCATGTCAACAGGCAGCTCTTCACCCTCCAACTGGGGGTTCAGTCCGCCGGCATACACGATTACCTCTGCTTTCTTGGGTGAATCGACTAAGGTGAAATAATTACCAAATGCTTCTCGTATGCTCACGGTGTGATAGGGAGTGCCGTTGTAGTTGCCAAGTGGCATGATGGTGTCCTCAGCGTTGGGACCTGCCAGATAAACGGGGGTGTGGCGCTTCAGGGGCAGGAGGCCTTTGTGGTTTTTCAGCAATACAAGTGAGTTTGATGCCGCATCGATTGGGGTGTAATCAGTGGGCTCCATTATGCCGGTTGGACTCATCTCGGTCACCCGCAGGCGGGTACGAAGAATGCGGCGTACATGCTTGTTCACCACCTCCTCGCTGATATAGCCCGAGTCAACAGCCGTACGCAGAGCCGACAAACCACTGCCGCACTCCAAGTCTACCTCACTGCCAAAGGCATCGGCAGCGGTGAGGGCTGCAGAGGCATGGGTTTTATGGCGGGGTATGACGGTGTCGCGTTCCCAGCAGTCGTTCAGCGCCCAGCAGTCGGTCACCAGCAACCCGTCGTAGTGCCATTTGTTGCGCAGGATGTCCACCAATAGCTCACGATTGGTGCAACAGGGCTCACCGTTTAAGCGGTTGTAGCCACACATGACTTGCTGTACATCGCTATTGCGGACGATGTATTCAAAGGCAGGCAGATAGGTGCTCCACAAATCGCGTGGTGCCACGTGTGCGTCAAATTCGTGCCGCACCCCTTCGGGGCCGCTGTGTACAGCCAAGTGTTTCAGGCAGGCGGCCGCCGATAAATGTACGGAATCCACCTCATTGTTGGTTTCAAAGAAATAGTTGTGTTGTAATCCCTTCACGCAGGCCAGTCCCATTTGGGCCGTCAAGAAAGGGTCTTCGCCATAAGTCTCCATGCCACGGCCCCAGCGCGGGTCGCGGAAGATGTTGATATTGGGTGTGAAGAAGGTGAGTCCGGTGTAGTCGGTAGGTTCTTTGAGCATGACTGCCTGCGTGTCGGCAACCGTCTCCAAATATTTAACTCGAGCTTCATACGCCACATCCTTGAATATGCTTTGCACCATTTCCTCGTTAAAGGTTGCCGCCAAAGCAATGGGCATGGGCCATACCGTGGCCAGTCCGTTACGTCCAACTCCGTGCAAAGCCTCGTTCCACCAGCTGTAAGCGGGCAGACCTAAGGTTGGGATGGCAGGGTTGCGGTGCTCCATCATGGAGATTTTCTCCTCTAAGGTGAGTCGGCTCAACAGGTCTTCCACACGCTCCTGCATGGAAAGGGTGGTGTCCTGAAAGGGAAAATTCTGGGCCCACAGTGTGGCGCTGCTCAGTAGTATTGCTATAATGGTGATGAACCTTTTCATGATGAGGGGATCGTGTATTGTTTATTGTGTGAAACCGCCTTTACTTGAACGGGAGGTAGATGACTTTTTTAGTTTGAAAGAATTCTTCTTCAAAAAAGTCTGAAATGTCCCAGGTGCGCACTTTCTTTTTAAATGGAGCAAGCTCTTCGGTAAGGTCGCCTCCTTTAAGGTAAAGGATGCCGTTGCGCAGGTGGTGGTAATGAATGTCAGAGACTTTCCCCCGTACCCATTGGGTAAACTGGCTGAGGTCGGTGACGGCACGTGAGACGATGAAGTCGAATTCACCTTGCACCTGCTCGGCACGGATTTGTTCGGTGCGCACATTCTTGAGCCCTAAAGACGCTACCACATTCTGAACCACCTTGACTTTTTTGCCGATGGAGTCGATGAGGTAGAAGTTACTGTGAGGGAACATGATGGCTAAGGGGATGCCAGGAAAACCACCGCCAGTACCCACATCGAGGATGTCGGCTTGGGTTTTGAAAGGCTGCACCTTGGCGATGGCAAGGCTGTGAAGGACATGGTGCTCATAGAAATTGGCCATGTCTTTGCGGGAGATGACGTTGATTTTGGAGTTCCAGTCTTCGTATAAAGGCAACAGAGCGGCAAATTGTTCACGTTGCCGCTCTGTTAGCTCAGGGAAATACTTGAGTAATAATTCCATGTGGGGTGTTATTGCTGTCAAAGTTAGCCTGATTAAAGGTAGGACTGCAGATGTTTGCTCTTGCTGCTGACACGGAGACGCTTGATGCCCTTTTCCTTGATTTGGCGCACACGCTCGCGGGTGAGGCCGAATTTCATGGCAATCTCGTCGAGGCTGAGTGCGTGGGGAAGTCCGATGCCGAAGTACATCTTAATTACCTCGCGCTCATACTCGGTGAGCGTGGAGAGAGAACGCTCGATTTCCTGCGAGAGGGACTCCTGCATCAGGGCACTGTCGGTGGGAGGGGTGTCCTCATTGGGCAGCACATCAACAAAATTAACATCTTCGTCGGCCACCAATGGGGCATCGATGGAGATATGGCGACCAGAGATGCCGAGGATGCTCTTGATTTTGTCTTCAGGGATGTCGAGCATGTCAGCCAGTTCTTCTTCCGATGGCGGACGTTCCAGCTCCTGCTCGAGTCGAGAAATCTCTTTCTTGAGCTTGTTGAGGGCTCCGAGCTGGTTGGAAGGTAGACGAACGATACGGGAGTTTTCAGCAATGGCCTGCAGAATAGATTGACGAATCCACCACACAGCATAGGAGATAAACTTAAAGCCACGTGTTTCGTCAAAGCGCTTGGCGGCTTTAATTAAGCCTACATTACCTTCGTTAATCAGGTCGGGAAGGCTGAGGCCTTGGTTTTGGTATTGCTTGGCCACAGAGACGACGAAGCGCAGGTTGGCTTTGGTGAGACGGTCGAGGGCTTCCTGGTCGCCATTTTTAATGCGTTGAGCCAGTTGCACTTCTTCCTCGGGAGTAAGCAGCTCTTCGCTGCAAATGTCCTGCAAGTACTTGTCGAGCGACTTGATGTCACGGTTGGTAATCGAATGGGTAATCTTTAATTGTCTCATAGCGTAAAATTAATTCCACACATCTATTTATGACCCATAACGCAAAAAAGTGAAAAAAGTTTCATGAAAATGAAAAAAAAATTTTATTATTTGTTATTAAGAACAAAAATTGAAAAAAAAAACGTAAATTTGCATTTTCAATAGTAAGTGAATCAACGTTATGTTTGAAAGTATTAGTAGCAAGATAGAGAAAGCGTTACATACGCTGCGAGGAAAAGGAAGCATTACCGATATTAACATCGCGGAGACTGTTAAAGAGGTCCGCAAGGCTCTCTTAGATGCCGATGTGAGCTATCCAATTGCAAAAGAATTTACCGATAAGGTAAAGGCTGAGGCATTGGGCAGAAACGTCATCCAGAGCATCGAACCCGGTCAGCTCATGGTGAAGATCGTGCACGAAAAACTGACCGAATTGATGGGCAGCCAAGCAGTCGACATCAACTTGAAAGGACAGCCCGGCATGCCCGCCATTGTGCTCATTGCGGGTTTGCAGGGTTCTGGTAAGACTACTTTTAGTGCCAAGTTGGCTCACTATTTGAAGAATAAAAAGAATAAAAGTGTGGTGTTGGTTGCCGGCGACGTTTACCGTCCTGCTGCTATCAGCCAGTTGCAGACTTTAGGCCAGCAGATACAGGTGCCAGTATTTACCGAAGAGGGCAACAACGACCCCGTGGACATTGCTAAAAAAGCCGTTAAGGATGCAAAACTGAAGGGAGCCAATGTGGTCATTGTCGATACCGCCGGTCGTTTGGCAGTTGACGAGCAGATGATGGATGAAATCAGTCGTCTGAAGCAATCCCTCAACCCGCAAGAAACCCTTTTCGTTGTCGACTCCATGACTGGTCAGGATGCCGTGAATACTGCTAAGGCCTTCAACGAGCGCATCGACTATGATGGAGTGGTGCTGACCAAGTTGGACGGTGACACCCGTGGTGGTGCTGCTCTAACCATCCGTTACGCTGTGCAGAAGCCCATCAAATTCGTCGGTATTGGCGAGAAAATGGACGCATTGGATGTCTTCCACCCAGACCGTATGGCCAGCCGAATTCTGGGCATGGGCGACGTGGTTTCCTTGGTAGAAAGAGCGCAGGAACAGTATGATGAGGAAGAAGCCCGCAAGATTCAGAAGAAACTTATTCACAACGAATACAACTTTGAGGACTTCCTCTCACAGGTGGGACAAATCAAGAAGATGGGTAGCATGAAAGACCTTATCGGCATGATCCCTGGTATGGACAAGCTGACCAAGAATGTGGAGATTGGCGACGATGCCTTTGTGCCCATCGAGTCAATGATTGGCAGCATGACTCCTTACGAACGCCGCAATCCCAGCTGCCTCAACGGTAGCCGTAAACAGCGTATTGCTGCAGGCAGTGGGCGTAGCATTCAGGAGGTGAACCGCTTCATCAAACAGTTTGAGGAAACCCGCAAGATGATGCGCACCGTGAGCACCAAAGGCAAGATGCCTCGTCTGCCCAAACGCCACAAATAATCTAATTGACAGAAACTTTAAAAACTAAATATTTACGATGGTACAGTTACTTGATGGCAAGGCAACGGCCCTGCAGATTAAAGAAGAAATTGCTAACGAGGTGCGCCAGCTGACCGCCAAAGGCATGCGCCCACCCCACTTGGCTGCCGTGATTGTAGGCAACGATGGCGCAAGCCAGACTTACGTGGCCAATAAAGAAAAATCAAGCCATGAGGTTGGATTTACCTCCTCTGTCTACCGTTTTTCCGAGAATACCACCGAGGAAGAACTGCTGCGATCGATAGAGTTCCTCAACAACGACCCCGACATCGATGGCTTCATCGTGCAGCTGCCTTTGCCCAAGCACATCAACGAACAGCATGTTATCAACGCCATCTCCCCCGACAAGGATGTGGACGGTTTTACTCCCATCAATATCGGCCGCATGGTCCTGGGCGAGGATTCCTATGTGCCAGCCACCCCAATGGGTATCTGCACCCTGCTGAAACGCTATAACGTGGAGACTGCCGGCAAACATTGTGTGGTGCTCGGCCGTAGTAATATTGTGGGAACACCCATCGCCAACCTGCTCTCACGCAAAGGCTTTGACTGCACTGTCACCATTTGTCACAGCAAGACCAAGAACTTGGCTGAAATTACCCGTCAGGCCGACATACTGATTGCTGCCATCGGCAAGCCCGAGTTTGTCACCGCCGACATGGCGAAGGAAGGAGCTGTACTGGTGGACGTTGGCATTCACCGTATTCCCGACGAGACCAAAAAAAGCGGCTACCGCATCATTGGTGATGTCAAGCACAACGAGGTGGATACTAAATGTAGCTGGGTGACACCTGTGCCTGGCGGTGTGGGACCTCTCACCATCGTCTCCCTCATGGAAAATACGCTGAAGGCCTATAATCGCCATCAGAAATAGTAATACAACGCTGGCAAAGCGTTGCACACCCTTATTGTTTGGCAAAAAGAACGATCCGTTCGGACCGTTCTTTTTTTATAGAGCGGCTCTTGCCGGTTAACTGAATAGCAGCTACGCCTCTATTCCTCTACCATTTAGTTTCATTCTTGGTGCAATCTTTCGCTTTTCTCACTCGTAAATAGTGGAAATAGCGAGAAGATAGAGAGGAGATAACGAGGAGATAACGGGAAAGATTTGGAGCAAGGGCGGATTTGGGTTGACCGTACAATTCTTTTTGTGTTTTTCAAAAATCGCTTGTCAGTGTCTTATTGGTTGTACTGATTGGCTTGTGTTTAGTTGATTTAGGCGGTCACTTTTGTGTCTTGCTACGAATTTGGGTTGTCGTGTTGATAAATAAATATTGGGGGTTTATACAATTGTGCATAATGATTATAAAAGCACATATTTATTTTTTCAATCTTTTTACGAGGGAGTACTACACATACATCAATTGTTCGTTTGGAAAACTGGTGTGGAGAACAATTGGCATAGTTGCGGTGAATGGCAAGTATCATCTTGTTGGTATGGATTTGCAAAACGAAACTACAATATGAACTGAATCGAAAAAAGTATGTGGCAATAAAAAACAAACTTCTTCGTTACAACATTGATGATGGAAAAACACGGCATACAAAACCACTCAACCTTCACGGGCAAAGAGCGCGACTCTGAAACTGGCTACGGCTACTTCGGCGCAAGGTATATGGATTATGAGTTGATGACCATGTGGCTTTCCGTTGATCCAATGAGCGACAAGTATCCGAGCATTAGTCCGTATAACTATTGTGCTTGGAATCCTGTGAAGATAGTGGATCCAGATGGAAGAGAAATAGTCATTCATCATGACAAGTATGACTATCATTTGAAGATGGAAAAGAATAAAGAAAATGGGAAATACACTTTCCGTTGGGTTTCTAGGCAGAATGGAAAAGATATTGAACTGTCCAATAATAATACCAAAATGATAAATGAAGATCTATCAAAGCTAATGGATGGACCAGAAGGGAATAGGTTAGTAACGGCTCTTTGTGACGACAAAGGCAAGAAAGTGACTGTCAACTTCGGGGGTAAGGGAAGAGCCGACAAAAAAGGGAAAAATATTTATTATTCGGGTGAAAGTAAACATTATGAATTTGTAAAATGTGAAGATGCACCAGAAAATTATATTACACCGTCGTACGTTGTATTAGCACACGAGTTGGCACATATTGAGGATAGATGGTATAATAAATGTAAAGATTTGTATGATCATGGAAGTGACGAAGAATGGTGTAGTTATACTGTTGCGGGTCGTAATGTGACGAGAGGATATACGGAAAAATACGCAACAGAGATTGAGAACAAAGTACGGGACGAGCACAATGAACCTCAGAGACTGTTTTACTACTATTATGGTAATCAATTCGCAGGCGCATGTACAATTGTACCAAAGAAGAATGGAAATTAGAATATGAAACGTTTGTTTATTCTGCTGCCATCACTACTTTTCGGATTAACCGCCCAGACTCAGAATGTGGTGGATTTGTCATTACTTATACATGACAGTATTGTTGTAGGCGGTTCTTTGGATTATTTAAAAGAGATACGAGATAAAATAGACCAACTGACAAAATTTCCTTGCAATATAATGGGAGATACCATCTGGGGAATAGAAATTATAGATACGTCACCAGAAGGAGATTGTGATCTGTCATACTGGACAAATAGTTTTGTCATTTCAGCAACTTGTGATATTGCGGGAAACTTTATGGTAGTGAAAAATGAAAGATTGATTGATTCGTCTATGACCCGATGGGTGACGACATGGCAAAAGGATTCGCTAACTACTTTTGGCGACTCTGTGACATCTTTTTCGTATGTTATTTATCGTCCAATTAGAGTAATTTTCAAGGATGAGAAAATATTATTCTCAACATTTGAATTTGCTGATATACATTATTATATTTCTTATGAGGACAGCGAAGAAATCCGCAAAAAATGGAGAAATTGACATATTAGAAATACCAAGGCGGAACATAGGAGGGGACAGACTCATCTGTAGAATGGGATTATTATTCGATGACAGCGAACGAGACCACTAATGGAGACCTATCTTCTTCAGGGCTTGAGAACAGAATGGTACATTCTCCGGGAATGTATACTGCAGATAATGTATTATTTTGGAATCATTATCATCCTAATAATAGTTCAGACAGTTTCTACCCATCTCACACGGACCAAGACCATGTGAAATTATTAAAAGGAGCCAGATGTACAATTTTTCATGGTGGTAAATCAATGGACTTCCAGAATTATGTTCCAACAGGTGACAATAAGTATATTTCATTCAATACTTTTTCAGAAAAATGGTACAAATTTGCAAGATAATAAGAACTATCCTATGGGGGATGATCCTCTCTCATCCTTTTGGGTGTATTGGACAAAACGTCTACAATTCAAGAACCATATACTATAATATGGATACTATGCAGTGCGTAGATAAGGATGCAAGATTCTGGGGAGGAGATAGCCTAAATATCCATGCGGGCAATCCTGATAGTACTGGATTGTATTGTGTATTAGCAGACAATATTGAAGTACCTCTTGTGACAGTAAACGACGATAATATTATTCACTTATTAGATTCTTGCTTAATTGATGCGACAAAGGATATTTTTTTACAGTTTCCAGATTCATCCGGATATTTCGTGGAGTTAGAAATAATTAATGTGGTAGAAGATTCCTTGAAATTAAAAATTGCCATAACTCTACACCCTAATTATTATATGGCAGAGATATTATCGCGTGATCTAAATGAAATTGTTTATGAATTGAATGGCTTCAAATTGTGGGAATTGCATGGTTGTTTTTTTAGGAATGATATCTTGTGTGTGATAGTTACTCGAGGGGGGATGGATTATAAAAGAGCCTCCTGTCTTTTCTCTCAAACAGAATCTACAATAATGCTGGCAATTTACTCCCCATTCATCTGGTTAGTAACGGACGAATATCCCGTACATGGGTCTTATGATTATTATTTTAACGATTGTGGTTCTAATTATTAGCTCTCTGTTATAAATAAAAAAAGGGCTATTGGGATATGCCTTCTTGAAGAGTGTTCTTGTTGGGCTGGATTTGCAGTCCAGCTCAACTGAGTAACAGGATTTGCAATTCGCATAATAATGTACTGGAATGAAACGGCATGGATGGCAATAAAAAAACAAACCTCTTCGTTATACAATTGATGATGGAAAAACACGGCATACAAAACCACTCTACCTTCACGGGCAAAGAGCGCGATGGTGAGACAGGCTACGGCTATTTCGGTGCAAGGTACATGGATCATGAGTTGATGACCATGTGGCTGAGCGTCGACCCGATGGCGGATAAGTACCCCAATATCTCTCCATACAACTACTGCATGTGGAATCCCATCAAGGTGATTGACCCTAATGGGAAAGACACAATCAAAACTCCTACAGGTATCTCGATATCGGTAGGGGATGGTTATCAGGCAACTCCAGATGGTAAATATCTATTTGGAGATGGTTTGATGACAAAGGAATGGGATCCTTCGTTATGTCAAATTGTGAGTGACGATGGAAGCCCTCTTGGTGGATATAAGAATTGTGATTTGAATAATAATGCCCCATGGATGCAATTCGCCATTAGTCAAATAGGAGTAAAAGAAGTTCCCATGGGTGAAAATAGAGGTCCAGATGTTGAGAAATATTTACGTTCTACCAATAGTGAAGCGGGAAATCCTTGGTGTGCATCTTTTGTTAATTGGTGTTTGCAACAATCTGGGTATAGTGGAGCAGGTGCTCAGGGGAACGAGTATAAAACATTTGGAGTGCCAGTTAATTCAGAAAATCCCCCATACGGCTCAATTGCAATATTTAAAACAGGTCATGTTGGTTTTTTCTCAAAAAAAGTACGTAGTGGGCAGGTTGAAATTATTCATGGGAATTGGTCTAATCGGGTTTGTCGTTCAATTATTGAACAAGAAAATATACAATGCTATAGGTTTCCTTTTCAAAGATCACCAGTTATTCGCAAGTAATAATCTATTCGATTAGAATTAAATACTATTAACCTAATAAAAAAATAAAAATGACAAAAATAAATAAATACTTTTTGCTGATTTTCATTGTGTTTTTACAAGTGGCCTGTCAAGAATACACACAGAGTGTTGCGTCCCATAGCAATGAGATGACAGAGGAATCTCTTGTACAGACAGATACTATGACACATTATTTACCTAAAAACTTTGAAAGTTTTTGGACGGAATTTCGTAATGCTATACTAGATACGGATACGAACTATTTAAAGAAGCATACTCGGTTTCCCTTGAATGTATGGGGGAACTTGGACATGAGTCCCAAATATAGTATTGGAGAAGATTTGTTTAACGATATTTTCACATTATTCTTGAACACGAATCACGGCGTAAATAAAGATGAAATAATAAAAACAGTTGATGCTAATAAATTACCGAAATATAATCCGTCTGCGACAGATCAATATGTGAGCGACTTATATTTTGAATGGATTAATAACGAATGGAGGTTGACTGTCTTATACATGGACACTGAAAAAGATTCTGTGAAACTGTTGATGGAGCAAATGTGATACGCTGGGACCACTATCATCCCAATATAAATGACTCCTACTTTCCGTCTGTATCAGATCAAACATTTGCAAAAGATATGAATTCAGGAGCATTGGTTGCTTGTTTCCGCTATACGCAAGGAAGAAAAATTAGGTTTGATGACTTAGTTCCACCTGTAGGCTATATTAATAAAAATCTAATATTTGAACGATTTCGTTCTTCAACTGGATACTATGAATAATGTAAAGAAACCCGTTGGCGGAATTAAACCAGTGCATATTTAACTCTGCCAATCGGTTGATTATTTAAGTAATTGATGTATTGTGCGACGGTCAGTGCACTGATTTTGCCGATGATGCGGGCAAACAGGCCGTCGGTTTGTTTTGCATAGTTGCGGATGACCATGTATTGGTCGCACAGTTGTGAGAACACCGTCTCGACACGCTTCCTCGCCTTGGCAAACGGTATGAATGTCGGTTTCCATGCCTTTTGATTGAGACGGTACGGGCATTCAAGCCTGATGTTGGCAGTCTCGAAAAGGTCAAGCTGCACACTCTCGCTTATGTAGCCCTTGTCCCCGAAGATGCTGCAATCGTGATACAGCGGCTTGATGTCGTTGAGATAATGCAGGTCGTGGACACTTGCCTTCGAGAGGTCGTAGGAATGTACTACGCCACTCAGCCCGGTGAGGGCGTGGAGTTTGTAGCCGAAGTAATACACGCCCTGCGAGGCGCAGTAGCCGAAATTCGGCGCTGTGTCGGGTGTGGTTCTGCCCATCTTGCACCGCTTCCCTCTCGACAGACGGCACACTTCGATAGGCTTGCTGTCGATGCAGAAATAATCCTCGCCGCCGTCTATAACGGCCACCAGCCGCTTGCGGATGTCCTCGCACAGGCCGGCGGTGTACTTGCGGCGGTCGTTGTACTGTCGGCGTGAAATCAGGTTCGGCATAAGCTCTCTGTGGCTTTTCAGCATCGAGAACAGGCGGCTCTCGCTGTCGATGCTTTCCGTCTCGGCCGTCAACGCCAGCGCGATGACCTCAAGGTCGGAGAACTTGGGAACGACACCCCGTCGGGGCATATTGCCGTGCTCGTTGACCAAATCTTTTGAAAAACGCTTGCACACGTCGAGAATTTTTCCGAACTTTGCAAAAAAGTTGTCCATATCAGATTGATGTAATTGCTTCTTTATTTCAATTACAAAATTACTGAAAATCTGCAATATGTACAACTTTTTCTTCATCTATTTATCAACAATATGCTTGTTATTTAATACCGCCAACGGGTTATTTTTCGTATATTTGCAATAAGTTTATTTTAATTTATGGATAATATTATATTTGCGCAATATACTAAAAACAAGCATATTATCATGGGTCTTCCATATGATGTCCTTGTCGCCAAAACGAGGGACTTAGTGTGCAGATTGTCTTTGTCAAAGTGCGAAATGGGGTTATGTGGTTCGTTTTGCGTTGAACAATTGAGAGACAAAGAAAAAGAAGTAAAGTAATGCATATAAAAATTAAGTATATGAGAAAACATGTCATTTTCTTGCTGCTCGCGCTCTCAGTGGCGTCGATGCAGGCCCAGGAGTTCCAGTGGGCGAAAGGCTGGACCAGCGGCGACAATATCAGCGGTGTGCCGTCGAACACGATTGTGAAAAGCCTCTTCGACCGGGAGGGCAATATCTATATTCTCGGCACTTTCGGATATGGCGCGACGCTCGACGGGGTGGAGCTGCTGCCAATGCCCGACCCCGATTCGCTGACCTATTCCCAACGTCAGTTCTACATGACGGATGTGAAATCCACGCTGATTGCCAAACTCAGCCCCGAAGGGCATCTGCTGTGGCACAAGGTTATTAAATACACACAACAAGGTCACACACAGGGTTCCAATCCATCTTGGATGCAGCTGGTTGGCGACAGTGCAATTGTAATACAGACAGAAATATTCGTTCCAACAAGAAGCGGTGAGGGATTATGGTACATAGACACGTTATTAATGGGTAATGTGAATCAAAGCCAAAACCCTACCTATCCAAGAAGTATGGGTAATTATACAGCCGTACTGACATTTGACCTTGATGGAAATAAAACAGACGAGCATTTTATATCAGTTCTCAGTTATTTCTCAGGCGGATATTACAATCAGTCTTCATTTGGAACGAACTGCCATCCATTTTATATTGACAATAGCGGTCAGATGTATATCTTCCACATAACGAGCAATGTTTGGCATTGGGATTCCGTCTTTCTGTCATTGGATGACCATAGATACAGATACGATTTAGACAATTTCGAAGATGGGTCGGCGAAATGTATGGTGTTAAAAATATCGCCTTCGTTTGAAATGTTGTGGGATAAAGCCATGTTTGACACCATCAGCACAATTGGAACAGGAAGCCCCATTTACGAAAACAATATCGTCTATTCTAATCTATGTGCTGAAAATAATACAAATATTATATTATCTGGTTATCTGGGAAATTCATCTCATGAAGATTCCACCTTCCAATGCTCAATGGCGACAAATGGTAATGGGCAGTTGACCATACAAGATGCAGGTGTAAACGATGTGGGTTTTGTATTATCAATAGACTCTTCAGGCACTGTGAAATGGTTACATCAGCTTTTCAGGCGTTCGAATAGTAGGACGCGTCATTTCAGTTCGGGGTTTTTCTCGTGTGCGGTAAACCCAGACAACAATCATCTGTATGTACTCGGGGCCTTCGGCTACGACACGACAGGCAGTACATTGGCATTTGATTCAAACTATACCGATTTAATCATTGTCGGTTCCACCTCCCTGAGTCCAGCCAAGATGGAATGTTTCTTTGAAAAACTCAATGCACAAACAGGGCAACATATTTCTTATGGCATAACGAAAAGCACAAGATATGGAACTGCCGAATTTGCTGAACGCAAAGACTTGATAGCGATGAACAATCAAGTGATGTTTACAGTTAGATATAACCGTGATTTAGTTGTCAATGATAGTGTGTTCCATACGGAAAATTATGGACATGCATTACTACGGTATAATGATTCGGGGGAACTAATCAGTGCCGCAAACTTTGGAATCCCCGACGTGTCCCGTTATGTGGGAGACCACAGCCGGGCGATTATCAATCCTAACGATGGCGATGTTCTGCTCACGGGCTGCTACAATGGGTCAATCAGTTTTGACGAAACGACACAATTGCAAGGAGCATCCGGCTGCAGCAATGTTTATATCACGTTGTTCAACGACACCACGCTGCTGTATCCTTGGGGAGACACAAACACAAATCATGATGTGAATATCGCCGGCATTGAGAATAAAGACA
>JAEEGG010000515.1_pt1 | contig 123770 bp, 119 predicted proteins | sample 9134161 | NCBI WGS metagenome assembly JAEEGG01 (sample SAMN16246543, study PRJNA631951) | gut metagenome | biome: gut microbiome; feature: rumen; material: CR-attached | host: Bos | place: Iran: Karaj | collected 2018-10
TTTATTAGTTTTAAGTTTCACATTGAGTGGCAAAGTTACGAAAAAACGAGTGAAATGCAAAAGGAAAGTTTAATTTTCTTTTCATTTCCGAGTGCAAAGTTAAGTTCGACGAAGTCAAAGTTACGAAAAGTCGAGAGCAAAACAAAAGAATTCATTCATTCTTTTTTGCCGAGACGGAGTAATTTCGCCATCTTCATGGCAAAGTTACGAAAAAAGGATCATTCCACAAAACAATTCCGTGAAATATTTGTTTTTATTTGCTTTCGAGATAATTGAAGACACCTATCATGGAACTCAAACCCACAATGAATATAACAGTTTCAATAATGGTCATTATGCAATACTAGGCAGCGAGAGCCAGAGGCTCCTGCTGTTGGGGATAGAGGTGGAAGTGTTTGGTCATTTTGTTTAGGAGAGAGTTGGTTTGATCCTGATTGAGGTCAAAGATGGTGAGGACATAACCCCCAAGGTTAAGTGATGGGGTGAAGAAGACTCTTTTGTTGTTGAGGTACTTCTGGATTTTGTTGAAGTAGTTCTTGGAACTGGTTTTAATTGTTGTTGCCATATCTTTGATTTTTTGTTCGACGTGCATAATATAGACACTTTCGCGAAAAAATTCAAAAAACATGGCAACTTTTTTCTTTGCGCGTTCCGCCAGTAAACAGACTGGCGGATGCTGTCGTAGATAAATATTACATATCCTCCATCGACAAACCTATTTGTCGGACGTCATATTGAGCAAGTTCTTTGTTCAGCGTAATCACTTTCTTTGCCAGCTCCGCCGGATTAAGCTTTCTGCGCTGACGCTTGACTTCGGCCACCACAGCGGTCTTGTCGATATCGTTCAGGGCAATCATATCTATCTCGTTCAGGCCTTTTCGATCCCAGTAGTTTCCTACTAATGTAACACGTTCCTCCTCCATCCACTTTTGGCGGAAATACTGTTCGAGTACAAGACCAGTGTATTGCTCGTAGTTGCGTTCAACCATCTCGAGGAGCAAGTCGTTGCGCTCCATCTCAACAAGGGCTTGGTTGCGTAGGACAAAGCGGAACCAGAATCGCAGGAAGCAGTCATCCAACTGCCAGCGTGAATTTCTGCCACCCTGCTTGCTGAACATAGGTTGCCGACGGTGAATATAGCTATACTCTACCTCCAGATTGTCCAGGTATGCCCCAGTGTTCTTTCCGATGGCTCCGTCAATCTCGCTCTGTGTTGTCAACCCGCCGGCAATCAGTTGCAGGATACTCAGGTAGTTAGCATAGTCTTTCCCGAATTCAGACATGATGAGTTCGGTGCCTTCAGACAGATAGGGCGAGCCTGCCTGGGTGGCCCATCGGAGCATCTTTGCCTTTGTGGTAGCCTTTGCGTTCATCAACCATGCCACGTATTTGGCCACGCCACCAGTGAGGGCATAAAGACAAAGCAGATCTTCGGAAGTATATTTCGGATTGTGGTCGTGAAGGATCTGTTTCAGCACGCTGATGCGGAACGGCAACATATTCATGCGACAATCCTGACGGCCATAGAGCGGTTCGTCTTCATTGTCGAAGATCTTATGCATCATGTTATATATGCTGCCGCAAGCCACCATATTGACCTGACTCTGCTCATAGTAACGATCCCAAATATCCTGTATGTGGCTTGGAATGGAAGGGTTGACCTTAATGAAATTCTGGAACTCGTCGAACACCAGCGTGAAGTGGTGTTGCAGTCCGTAACGCATAAGTTGCTCGAAGAACTGTGCGAAAGTCTCCATGCGGCCGAAAATCTGAAGCCCCAGTGCTTGCCCAGCAGCCTCTTGAAACTTACCCGTCAGCACTCGTTCGTTGTCTTTCGATACATAGAGGTAAAGCAGTGGTTGATGCCCGTATTCGGAGCTCTCTCTCAGTAGCGTAGTCTTGCCAATACGACGTCGTCCGATGAGCACCGTCAGACACCCTCGTTCTTCCGTTTGCCTCCAATTTTTTTGGAGAATCTCCAGTTCTTTTTCCCTGTCATAGAACTTCATATAAATTCATTAATTTAATGCCCATTAACTTAACTACGGTTGCAAAGATAGCGTTTATTTTGCAAATCACCAAGGAAATATCCATTTATTCCATATTTTCTCACCATTTTTTTACCATTTATTCCGCTTTTAGCTTCAAAAGTTCCACTTATCCCACTTTTGACCTGACAAACATTCATATTCCTGACACGATAAAAATAATTAAATTCAACGCATTCTTAGATTGCACGGGATTAAAGAGCGTCACCATTCCAGCATCAGTAGAGGAAATCGAAAATAATGCATTTCCAGAATCCATCACTAATTAAATCCTCGATAATCTACAAACATGCCCGCCGAGCAATCAATAGCTCGGTGGGTATTGTCATTTATCTAACCTCCAGTTTTCACGCCTCACACCAGTAAACAGACTGGCGGATGCGGAGCTGATGAATTGGATATCGGGCCAGAAATGCTTGACAATGTCGTTTTGTAGCACACGATAGTCCACATGTTTCTTGCACTCCGAAAAGTCCCACCATACGAAGCAAAGCCTCTTTCCCTGTCCAACAATTCTTTTCTCTATGGTGAATCCCTGCTGGAAGTCGCCCGTGTCTTGCTGGGTCAAGTCCACATCGATTTGTTCCAGACTGGCCTTTCTGGTCTGTTCCACCACATAGTCACACACCAGTTCGAAATCTTCAGGCCGTTCAGTGGTCATGTACCACTCTTTCAAATGGAAAAAGGAATCTCTCATCGTTAGTATCTTTTGAATTTGTTCGACGTGCATAATATAGACACATTCGCGAAAAAATTCAAAAATCACAGCAACTTTATTTGTTTATTTCCTAAAAATGAGTATCTTTGTAGTCAAGAAACAGAAGATAGTTATGCCGAGAAAGAATAGTGGAATGTGGTATATTTCTCACAGTTATCCTTAGGATTTCCGTCAGAAGTTGCCGTGATTTCCGTCAGAAGTTGCCGTGATTTCCGTCAGAAGTTGCCGTGATTTCTTGCAATTATTGCCGTGATTTCTGCAACTTTTTTAGGCGATTTACACAGGAAAACGGTTACGGTTACAGCTGTAACCATGTAACCGCAGAGGAGCAGAAAGCAAAATAAAAGAGATACAACATGTTAATATTCAGCAATTTACAATTATTAAACAACAATCAAAACAACAAAAGGTTACATGGTTACAGCTGTAACCGTAACCAATTGGAGACAATATGACAGCAGAAGAAATAAAGAAAATTGTTGACGAAGAGCGCGCAGAACAACTGACTGTCCTGTTGTGTCGTCATTGGGATGTAGCCACACAAAGACTGGACACATTGGCACAAGAGGTAACAAACGGCATGGACACCTGCACAGAGGCAGAAATCTTTGCCGCCCTCATGCGTATGCAGAAGACGGTGATGGCCCTGATAGAACTGAACAAGATACCAACAACATTCCTGTTCTCAGAATACCTGAACCGCATCAGCCAGACCGTATCAAACACCAGCATCCGCCAGTCGGTCATGACATTGATACAGCGGCTGCTGGGCGAAAAGCGAGAAAAGCAGCTACAGCCCTCCTTCTTTGACCTGATTATCCAAACGATAACACAACACGTGGCATTGCCCGCAGAACAACAGGAGGCCATCCGACAGCAGGTTTCGCCCATGCAATACATCTTCAGCGTCTGTGCCCAGCACCTGAAACCTGAGGATTTGATGATGGTGGCACAAGTCATTCAGGACATCAATTCGGAAGGCTTCACAAAGGATCAGGAAGAGATGAACAGCCTGATTCAGAACATGCGCCAGGTAATGGATGCGCTCGACAGCCAGATGAGCGAGAATCTGCAGATGATGCTGATTTACCTGATGCTACTGATGCTATTGCCTGGCCTGATGGTCAGCATGATGCAGCAGAGCCGAACCAACAGCCAGGCGATGGCAAAGCTATTCAATAAGGTTCTCGTGCAGGTGCGCGAGAGCAACACGTGGTGGGAGTATTGGAAAGAGCGTCGCGAAACACTCCGCGTGGTCAGCGACAGCAGTTCGTGGAAGGACATCATGATGGCAGAACGCACCAAGGAGCGCACAGAACTGGGGCAGGTGCCTGGCGGCCTGTTTGCCAAGTGGACCACCGACCACAAGGCTTTTGAGGCAGACTTCGTTGATGCTCACCTCGACGACGACGCCCTGCGCCACTTCATCTTCCATCTGGCCTCTCTGGCAGAAATCGCCAGAGAACTGGACCCCACAACCAAGTTTGGTGATGAACAACTGATCAGCAATGAACTGCAACGTGTGGGCGACGCCGTCATAGAGGCTGCAAACAAGCTGAGCGACCTGGTGGCTAAGACGTGGCAAAGCCAGTATGACGCCATGTGGCAGGAGCTGATTCAGGACGAGACCATCTTTGCCCATCTGAAAGTGACGCGCAAGAGTCCGCACAACAACCTGTTTACTGCACGTTTCTTCTGCCATTTAGTGGGAGAAATGAAAAAAAGTGCAGTCTTCGGCGCTCATTCCGACGGTGATTTGGCCGAGAAGCTGACTGAAAAGCAATATGTGGGCACGTTTCGAAAGAACATTCAGGAAGGAATGGGCGAAGAAAAAGAGAATGTGCAAAAAATCTTCAATGCTATCTATCAGAAATATAAGCAGTTAACACGCGCCAGCAGATAGTTTGGTGCATTTGCACTATAGCCACAAGACATCCCACTTTGAAGGTGCAGAACCCCTTGTGACCTTTGCCGCTGTTATGATACAAATCGCAACATCATTTAGCGGCAAGCCTCGCAAGGCGAGCATGGCTGCTTATCGTCAACTGCTGGCGAAGAATCACGTAGAGGAAATCCTCCAAGACGTGAAGCAGAACAACAATTTGGAACGCAAGAAGGAACTGCCCGTTTGGCTGCCTCTTGCACAGTGTTTTAATAATGGTACGCGCAAGGCTGAAGAAGCGGTGCCCTCAGGACTCTTTTTCCTCGACATCGACGAGAAGTGTCTGACAGAGCAACTTTGGAAGAAGGTGCAGGACGAGAACCTCATTGAGGAGTTCCGCATCGTCTATTTTGCCGAGAGTGCTGGAGGTGGTACCCACATCTGGGCTTGGCGCACACCTGGCTCTACTATCGAAGAAGACATCCAAAGGCTGGCGAGTCGCCTGGGTGTCAGCTACGACTCGCATGTGACTGACCTGGCCCGCTGCTGTTTCATGGTCAGCGAGCAGTATGTGAAGTTGCTCGATCCTGTGGTGTTTGAGGACTCCCCGAAAGCCTCCCCAAGCCCCTCCAAAGGAGGGGATGTCTGGTTACCTGATGAGGCAGGGTCTGACGCAGATGATGTGGATGCCGAATCGCCCGTCAGCATATTAACATCCCCTCCTTCGGAGGGGTTTGGGGAGGCTTTTGGGTGGACTTTCAGGGGCATTCCCTACGAGAACATCGTGCAGGCCCTTCTTTGGAAACTGGGCTATGGCGATGCGCCTGCTGAGGGTGAGCGCAACATGGCGCTTTACACCATGAGTCGCTACATGCGCTTCATCTGTGACTTCGACGAGCAGAAGCTGTTTGCAATTCTGCCCCATTGGGGACTGTCGGACCATGAGGTGCTGGCGACCATCAAGAGTGCCGTCAGCAGCGTTCGTCCTGCTGGCATCCCCTCGCAGATGAATGAGGTGCTTTCGTCGTTGGGAGCTGCCATCGAAACAGGGACTGAGACTGTTGACGATTCGATGGTTTCACCTGTCGAGGCAGAGTTGCCTGGCATCCTTCAAGACCTCAGCGACCACGCCCCTGAAGAGTTTCGTGAGGCCACCCTGATGGCTGCAATGCCTATGCTGGGCACACTGGCTACAGGCATCCGAGCCAAGTATCGCGACGGAAAGCTGAACTCACCCAGTTTCATCGTGGACATCGAGGCACCTCAGGCCACTGGTAAGTCGTTCGTCGACGCTGAATTCGAGCTGCTGATGGATCCCATCATCAAGCAGGACGAGGTGGAGTGGCAGAAGGAGATTGCCTACTCGCTGGCCAAGAAAGACGGTCAGGATGTGGAGAATCCCTGCGCCCAGATTCGCATCATCGAGCCCAACATCGGTGTGAGCGCTTTCCTTGAGCGTGCCCTCTATGCCAAGGGCAAGCACCTGTTCACCTATGCCCCTGAGATTGAGACGGTTCTGAAGAATAACAAGGGTGGCGCGTGGACGGAGAAGAACGACCTGTTCCGTCTGGCTTACGACAACAAGCCCTGGGGTCAGCATCGCATCTCGAAGGACTCGTTCTCTGGCAAGGTCACCCTCTATTACAATATGGTGATGTGTGGAACGCCTAACAAGTGTCGAGCCTTCTTCGCTGATGCGGAGAGTGGACTGGTCAGCCGCGTGACGCCAGTGGTGCTGCCTGATATGGTGGGTGCCCGTATGCCTGAATTCATGGCGTGGAGTCAGGAAGACGAGGAGAAGGTGAAGCGCCAGTGTCTCTGTCTGATGGATGAGGAAGGCGAGGTGGACTTGCCGCTCATCAACAAGGCCATTGAGGAATGGGACGAAGGGAAGCGTCAGGAGTATCTGCAGACGCTGCGTTACTCGCTCGATGTGTTCCGTCGTCGTGCTGCCCTCAACGGTTTCCGTGCTGGCATCATCGCCTACTTGTTGGAAGGCCGTCAGGAGACGGAGCGCGCTATCAAGTTTGCACTTTGGTATGCTGAGCGCTGTCTGCACTATCAGTTGCAACTCTATGGTGACAAGGTCGATGCCCTCCACGACAATGCGGTAAGTCCACAGGTCTCGAAAGGAAATATCCGCTATCTGGATGCGCTCCCTAAGGAGTTCACAAAGGAAGACTTGGTGAACCTCCGTCTGGCCAACAACGAGTCGCCAGTAGTAAAGACCATCATCTGTCGCTGGGTGAAAGAAGGTCTCGTCGTGAAAACCAACACCAACCTCTGGCAAAAAATCCAGTAACTAAATGAGCCTCCCTTCGGGGAGGCTTTTTCATACCCCAGCCATTTCGCGGAGTTTCTCCCAGACTTTCACCATAGCGAGGGTGTCGAGACAGCAGTATTTGAGCAAGGACTGACGGGCGTAATCAGCATCCTTGGGCGACATCTTGGCGATTTGGGGATAGATGGTCATTGCCTCGCCACCGTTGTGTACGGAGCCGTCGAGGTTTTTATAGTTCAGTTCCGGATCGTCTGGCTGCAAAGCGGGCAGCACGTACTTAATACTGAACGAGCCGTTCATCTCTGGCATATAGACCATCTTCTTACGGAACGGCTCTATCAAGTCGATGATATGGTCGGCAATATCCATGAGATGGTCACGTAGGTCTGGATAAGCCTCAGCCAGTTCATGCAGTCTACCACACTCGAAACCTTTGTTATAGGCCGTAGAACAGGCCCCACGAGGTATTTCGCGACATAGCTGTTCTGCCAGAGCACGACGCGGATCGTGGATGGAGTCACCTAAATATTCGCTGTGCTTCAGTTCCCCACCCTCTTCTTCTATCCAGTGCAACGAATACTGGAAGGTAATCTGCTGATAGGGCTTGGTGCCCTCATATTCAGGCACAGGCGTCTGCATGGTCTCGAAGTCGAGGAAATATAGGGGATAGGATAGTTTCTTCAGGAACTCACGAATCTCCTGAGGCGTCACCAATTCCGTATCGTTCAGATAGGTAGCTATCTGCAACTGCTGTATCTCGCTGAGCTTTTCACCCAATAAGTCCTCGAAGCTAATCTTGCCCTGATTATACAACTCACACTTCTTCTTGAAACTCATGCGATAGAGGTTGAACACGTTGGGCGTTCCCATCCCCTTCGTGCAGTAGCCAAAGAAGCCGCAAGCATAAGGATCGTGGCAATGCATATCAATTGGTTCATCAGGCTCGTTGCCACATAACACTTTCTGGGCAAGGGCCACGTTGGCTTCCACCTTCAGATACTCGTTGGCGACCAGTTCATCCATGTTCTTAATGTGGAACAACTGTTGGATGTCAAGTTCCTTACCTCGCACATAGAACTTGTTGAGTCGGACCAGATAACAGCCGTTCACCTTCACGCCACACTGTGTGAGCACCCATTTCTGATAGGCAATGTCACGGATATAGACCAACAGGTGTTTTGGTGTGTCCTCTTTCTCACCCTTGTAGGTGCTGCTCTTCACCTCGTAGATGTCCCATCCGTCGCCGTTCTTGCGCAGGATGTCGACAGCACAATAGTGACCTTCGAGAGCAAACGAGGCCTCACAAATGTTGTTAACGCCCTCCTCCATCCACTGGCGGGTCTGTTCCACCATTTTGCCGAGGTCGAGACTGTCGTCAGGCTTCTTGGCATTGGCCTCCTTGTAGTCGCCAAAGAGTTTCATGGCCAGGTCGCCAACCTTATTTCCTTGTTCGAAACGTGCCTGCAAACTCTCATCGACGGGAGCCTCCTCAGGCTTATAGATCTTCAGCCAGAGTAGTTTGGGGCACTGGCAGAAAGCGGTGTAACGTGATTTTGATAGTCCTTTCATATTCTTATTGGTTTTATTGTTTAGATTCTGATTCTATCAGCTGCTGGGTGTAGGTCTTGAAGATGTGGGGGAAGTGGCGGTGCTCCGTAGTGATGAAATGGCGGATGAATGCCAGAGTGTGCTCTAATTCTGTGATGACGGTATATTCATCGTCCTTATGAGGGTGATGATAGCCTGCGGGGATGTTGGCACAACTCACACCGATACCATTCAATGTCAAGGCAAAAATGTCGCTACCTTTGCCTTCTGTAAGTGTATACTCATTGACCTCCAATTGCAGTGCTTCGATAAACTCGTCACTTGCACAAGGAACGCCTTTCAGATTGGTGTGCACCTCTTGGCCGCCCTTGCAATCTGGTTCCAATACATAGAGGCAGTCGCTGAAAAACGACATATCAGCACGACTACTACCAATGCAGCCTTTTTCCTCACCAACTGCCATAAACACTTTCAATCGAGGACATTCTTCCAAGCAGCGCAGACAGATGTAAATGCCATTCTTGTCATCAGCACCCAAGCCCTCGCGCTGTTGGTTTGCTTCGCTCCAGCCATAAAGCATACCATCCTCTTGACGTACTTCGAAATCTTCGCTATGGATAATCTGCACTTGATCCAGATGGCAAGCCAGCGTGGGAAAACCATTGCCCTCACCTTTCTTGATATAGAGGTTCCCACACTCGTCCATCCGCACCTCAGCCTCAGGCACATGCTCACGGATGTATTGACGAATGAAGCAGATGAGCAGCCACTCATGGAAAGTGGGCGAATGGATGCTATAGAGTTGTTTCAGTAGTTCCATCATAGGCTGATATTTAATCGCATCATGCCAATGCACTGTGTTTCATTGTCAGTCTTGATGATATGCAACGCTGGCTGAAGGGACAGAGAATTGGAGAGTCCCAGTTTGCAGGTCAGTTCAGTCGCCCACTCGTCAATTTCTAAGATACGCGTATAGTCAGAAAAAAGTCCGAACTCCAGATTCTTACAAGCGTATCTCCCACCAATGCCATAGAAGTTGTTACAAACCTCATCATTACTGAAAGCATGACTGTAGGCCGCAAGCAGTGTGAGACGTTTGGACAGTGCCTGTTCTGCGTATGTCCATACGGAAGGGCGCAGTTTTCGCTCTCTAAGCAACAGCACATCCCAATCGTGCACACTTGCCCCTAAAAAGTAGTGACTGTTCTGATGACGGTATTCGGCCTGTGCCAATGCAAAGATGCCATCGCTTTTGGGACAGACGCGAAATATGTTATACCTCCCCGTAAACTCATAAGACCCGATTCCGTTGTAGAGTGATGCCTGAACGCCAAGTCGCTCACTGTCATAAACATAATGAACCCCCATTGAGGCCATAGGATAAGCAGGGGTGAAGAAGTTACCCACAATGGTAGGGAAACCTCCGCAAGAACTATTGACAAACAATGCGAGACCATCACTTTTGAAGTAGTCCTCATCTATACGACGAATACCTGCGAACAGGGAGTGACTGTCGTTCATTTGCCAAGTGAAACCCGCTACCGAGAGAATAAACGGGATATTCCACGCTTCGATATTCGAATAGCCTTGCAAATCATAACATATCGGTTCCTCGTCGGAGTGAGCCAGACTGATAGACGATACGTTAAATGTAACCTGACGCGTGAGGGGCAGTTCAGCACGCAGTTGCAGAAGATGAACCCATCTGATCCGTTCAAAGTCTGTCTGTAGTTCACCAGTATAATCCAGTGCAAACTTAGGTCGCAGCTTAGTACTGTCGGCGCTTTCTGCCATGACGAGCTGACTGCATCCTAAGATGAGCAAAAACAACATTATCTGTTCCCTCAACATATCATTCATGCGCCATCTTCAACATTCTTCTATCTTACCATATCCACAGCCAGTATCCTTCCATGAAGGATCATCTTTAAAGATATTGCGCTCTGGCTTTTCCAGATGTTGTTTGATGACCTTTGCCATATCTACAATGATGGGAGCTGGCCTGTCAGACCAAGTTGTTACGCTATATGAAATACGTAGTATGTAAGAATTGTTCGTAACACCACCTCCTGCTTTTATTCCTATGTTCTTCTTCCCTACAGGACGATACTTTTCATCCATATCGGACATGTACTCGTATTCCGTCTTCATCCTTTCAGAGAAGTCGATAAAGAATTCTTGGAATTTTGTTTCGTCAAGAGTGGTTATTTCAAGTCCACTCTTATCATTGGCACGATGTATAAAATGGAATTGAGTGTCATGAACATTATCCGCAGAAGCAAGAACAATATTCCAGTGTTCTTTGACTTGGCTCAATTGTTTAACATCTTCAATAAAATCCTTTAGCGGAGTTTCCCAATCTGCTTCTTCGCCTTGTATGGTATAATAGCTAACAGGCTCATCTACATCTGTAACAAATTCACGACTAACATAGTTAAAACCGCCAAACTGTGCCAGATAGTAAGCGAAGTGTCCAATGCTATTTTCTGTAGCAGCGGTGGGGGCAATGATGGTGACATTGGATTGACGGTCAATCATTATGCCGTAATTCTTGCGAACGATATCAAATCCATCCACAGTTTTCTTGTCAAGTGGTAACATCTCTATGACGAGACGATCTTGAGGATGCTCGCTTGCCACTTGTGAATCAGCAAGATTACGAAGACGGAATTCATCAAACTTCGACACCGTGTCAATTATATCATTCTCTGTCATGCCTTTCTTTGCCTGAAGAGAGGTGAGGATGACTCTTCTTGGAACAACTCTATACTGGGTATTCTTGTTTAGCAAACGTCGAAAGGATTTACGGATGCGGACTCGATATTCATCTAATTCTTTCTCGCGCTTCTCCTCATCCATTGCATCCGTTAGTCCGGAACCAATGAGACCGGCTGGAACTGCAAAGATGGCCACTCCCATTATACCCACAAGTGTACCGATAAATTTGCCAATCGGAGATATCAAGGGGTCGTCGACGACTTTACCTGGGTCACCCAGATATTTCTCGTATGGCCAGATAAAAGCATCCCAGAAACTGAAGTTGGGATCCACCCGGCTTTCTGCCAAATACAGGATGACTGTTAGCACACAGGTTATTACTACCAAGAAGACACCAGACACAAAGATCTGTCGTCGCGTATTCATAAACGCTGTTTTGAAAAGACGTATTCCGCTGTACATATTTGTTATTTTTGTCATTTCGTTATTAATTATTATAGTGCTGCAACGACATTAGGAAACTGTAGGATTCTCTCTGCGTTCTGTTCATTGAAAACCAGATGGGAGAAATCACGCTTCTTATGGTTCAGATCAACGTCCTTCAGCCGTTCAACAATGGCTGTTTTCAGTTCATCAATGGTAGATATGCCTGCTCTGGCAGACAGGAATTCCAGATTCGGTTTGGTCTTCGACAGCAGGAAGATGGTGTCATAGAAGTCACGCCCTTTCTGACGGGCTAAGATGGCAGCGAACTTCATTGCACATAGCACATCTATTGGCGGTACCTGAACACCAAAGAAGAATCCCATTCTGTTGATATTCGCGACGACAGGCTGATATGGAACACCTTGATCCTGTGCTTCCACTTTTAGCAGAAGACGTTCTTCCTTGTGACCCGTCAGTCCCAAGTCGAAAAGCATCTCAGGGAAATAGAGACTACGCCTAAACGCCGTCAGTTTCGGATTAGGCTTGTCGCGCGTTTCCACATTGATATTATTCTGACGCAAATAGGTTACTACGCTATCCGTCATCGCTATAAACTCGGCTTCGCTCAATTCCTTGCAGTCGAAGTCCAGGTCTTCAGAGAATCGGTCTATTCCTTGAATAAGTCGAAGATTCGTACCACCAATGAATGACACCTTGTTAATATAGGGTGTCGTAGCCAGATGGTCGAGTATCAGCAGTTGCAGATACTCCTTCAGCATATAGCGGTCGAAACGGCTCTCGCGGGCTATCGTAGGTGGAAAGAAACTGCGTATATATTCAATATCTATCATAGTTCATAAACCTTCATTAAGCGTTTTACTTTCTGTTCCAGCGTCTTGCTCTCTATCTTCGAGAGGTAACCGTTCAAACGTTCTATGTTCAGTTCGTTCTGCATATAATCCTCATCCAAGCGCAGTTCCTCCATATCCTGTTCCGTCTTATAATAGGGATTCAGGTATAGCAAATCGAACAGAGCCTTCTCTGGAGTGGCAAACAACAGCCCTCGCCCACTTTGCATCGTCTTGATTTCAAAACCGAAGTAGAACGGTGTCTTCACGTTATGATAATGGAAAGTTCCAAAGTCATTCTCAAAGCGAGCGGTCTTCAGGGTTGTCACGCTCGTCAGTTGAACCACCTCTTCTGGTATCATGCCGTAGAACGACAAAGCACTATGCAGACTGATATACGAAGGGGCATAGATGCGATTGGCTACATAACGTGAGAAGTCTGGCACCTGCCGATACTCTGGAAAGGCATAATACTGGTTCCTCAGCTTAACCAGCAACCCTCTACGGCACCATCGCGTCAGGTTGTTACGGTCGAAATCCTTCTCCCATAACAGCACCTGATTGATGTTAAAACACCCCATCGGGTACATCCGTTCCTTGAATGTCAGAAAGTCCATTCCTGCACGTTTTGTTTCTAAAACTCTGCAAATATAGTGATTTTTAGAAACAAAACAATAGAATTTGGCAATTACTTTCATTTATCGCCCTGATTTAACATCATTTAAGGGGGGGGCAACGAATTTTAGCAGAAAAGTTGCTATATTTGTACTTTGAAAGCACGAAACTGAAAACAATCTATAGAACCTCACGATGTACAGGCAATCGTTTACTGAATTATGGCAAAGAAAGAGCAAGAAATGTATGAAGGAATGCCCGTTATAGAGGCATCGGACAGAAAAGCGCTGGAGAAGAAACTGGAGCAGATGGAGTCACGGCCGGAAAAGGTTGTGGTGAGAATCTCCAGTAGAGCAAAAAAGATAAAAGAGAGTGCTTTTCCTTTAGTGGAGTTTGCCGGTATACAAGCCGGTTTGCAACTACTAAAAATAGTTCAAACCAATGACATTGCTATTGTGCTTATTCCCGATTCGGTGACGGAGATTGGAAGGGGCGCCTTCAGGGGTTGCACGGGCCTGACGAGCATCGTCATCCCCGACTCGGTGACGAAGATAGGAGAATATGCCTTCGGGGGTTGCACGGGCCTGACGAGCATCGTCATCCCCGACTCAGTGACGGAAATCGGAAGAGATGCATTCCCAGAAAACACAGAAATCATTCGTAAGTAAAACCATGAAACTGCAATTATTCCCTGAAACGAGTTACCGCTTGTCGCTATTCCCGATTATCGGTGGAGAATCGAATGTCATCATTGACAATGAAGGCTTCGGTACGGATACACTCGAGGTAATAGAAGAGAAATATATCGAGCAAACGGAAAGAAGCTACGACATCATCTTTGATTTCTATGCTTCCGATGATGGTATGTATTATTCCATAGAAGACGGAAATCAGGAAGAGTTGAATGACAATGCTCTCGATATCAATAGGAGCAAATATGATTTAGAAGAGTGGGAAGAAGAACCTGATGAGGATTTTATGCTCATCGAGGATTTGCAGATGGCTGATAACTGTGACAGGAGTGACAGGAGTGATAGTATTGAGGTATTCAAAGACATTCAGATTCGTCATAACGAAACAACCGATGATCATCTGGATATTATTGTTGATGCTATCCGCCGAAGAATGACACAGGTGACTAAACAACTGGTTGCAGAAGGTTTGGCAGAGAATGAAGAGTCGGTTCGTTTTGCTTTGCAGTATGGCCAAGTTAGTGGATGTCAATATAGTTTTGATATTGATGCAGAAGAGTTTGACCCAGATGTGCTGCGCGTGATTGATTGCACTGACTGGAATGACTGCCGTATCTCTGAGACGTTACAGGAATTCTGGCCTGACAGATTAGTTGGAAACGTAGTCTATGATGGCAAATTCTATACTGGCGAATGCGAACAAGTTGATAGCTTTGATTATCATGTTGATTTGGTGGATTGCAATCTAAAAAGTGTCCGCTGACTAAATCCACGATAATCTAAACAATGCCCGCCGAACATTTAATAGCTCGGCGGGCATTGTTTTAAGAAAGGAGTGCTTACAATTTAATGTATTCATTATAACAGAATTCTCCATAAGCCTCCATTAAGTCGTATGCACCAGGTAAATCTTGACGCGGAAACGTATTGGCTATCAAAGCTTTCATCTTCTTTCCATTATGAGTAATGATCAAGCCTATACAATGTCCGGGCTTTGAGTCACTCCTAAAGGGTATCCACTTATTCTGGATCTTGATCATTTCGACAGAATTATAGTCGATAGAATCACGATGTACCTCATTATATTTATTAAATACATCCTCAAACAATCTGGAACAGAAGATTACATATCTGTCATCGCGTGAAAATATTTCATCAAATAATGTTTCAACAAAAGGAACAATTAAGTCTAATTTCTTTTTGTTGAAGGCACTGAATCTACTTGATGCATAAGGAATCAAATCCATCTGCATTTTCTGAGTAAGAACTATCTCTTTTGCCTCTTGTTTTGTTTTCTTGTTACTATCAACGCTTAAACCTTGGGGGAGAGCTATTTCTGTGCCTATCCATTTATTGAGAAAGAAAGCCTGTTTCAGGTCGAAATTGTCCGGTCTTTCTTTATCCACATGACCATAATTAACACACCATTTGTGATAATTCTCAATGTCCCCAGCGTCCTTCATAGAGCGTTTGCATATGTCACACTTGAGATTATTATTGGCAACATCGACATCCACACCAGGATTGAGCATGACCATGACTGTTTTAGCATCGCGCCTACCAGCATAATAGCCAGGAAGAGCTTTCGTGGCAAACGATGTCTGTCCTTCCTTCGCTTTAATCAAGCCATCCAATTTTACTGCATCCTGAATTTCCCCAATTGTATTGAGTTCATTCAGGTCTTTCGCGATTCTTTGATCTAATGTCATAATCTTGTTGACATTATTCTCCATGTTCTTACGTAATTGTTAATGCTAATCTACTATTGGGAATATCTGTGTCTGCAGGTCTTTGGTCATGAGTTTGCCATCCTTCATCACGTAAGCGGGGTTGGCAGGATCGACAGTGATGTTCTTCAATGCCGTGCAGCCTTTGAAAGCATTATGACCCAGATTTGTCAGACTAGCTGGGATGTTGATGGACTCCAGTGCAGTGCAATCTCTGAACACTTCATATTTCTCGAATGACTCAATACCCTCTGGCAGAACAACAGTCTTTAGGTTCTTGCATTCGGCAAACGCCCACGATCCGAGTTTCTTCACACCCTTGGGAAGAGTCAACGTCTGAATAAAGACGCCTTTAAAAGCTCCCTCTCCGATTTCTGTCAGTTTACTGCCATCAGTGAACGTAATAGTTGTTAGCGGACAACCACAAAATGCACTACCACCAATAGTTTTTAATTTGGCAGGGATTGTAATGGCCGTCAGTGCCTTACAGCCAAGAAAAGCTTCGTCCTCAATCTTGGTCAAAGTGTCAGGCAGATTGATACCTTCGAGTGTTTTGCATTTGTTGAAAGCACCAATTCCAATAGTCTTCAATCCTTCGGGCAACACGACTTTCTTCAGAACATCACCACCGTATGCAAGGTTTTTCCTGAATGCCTCTCTGGCAATCTTCTGTACGCCATCAGGAACCACCATCGTTTCCTTATATTTTCCAATAGCCACCACTTTCAAAGTTTTCCCATCAGGACTGATTTCAAACATATTTTCTGCCATAGGTCAGTTAACGATTGCCTGTACATCGTGAGGTTTCTACGTACTTACTTATTTACTTTGCTGCTACTTCGACAATGAGTGTTTCCAACTTCACTGGTTCCCAGTCCCTGCCAGGACGTGCCCAATCATAATCTGTCTTGATTCTGTTCACCTTCCACATAAGGTTCTCTTGGAAAACATCTCTTTTATCTGCAGGAATAATGATTGCCTTAAGCGATTTGCACAAATTGAAAGCTGAATCTGCAATAGCCTTGACGCCTGAGCCGAACGTGACAGTCTCCAATAATTCACAATCTTCACAAAAACCACTTGGAATTTTGAGAGAGCCCATAATAGAAATGCTTTTCAGTGAGTGGCAATCGATAAAAGCCATGTCATCAACCTTCTTCACACTCTTAGGAAGAATAACCTCTATGAGTCCAGTGCCATCGAAAGCTCTTCTGCCAATAGTTTTCACCGATTTGGGGAAGACAATGCTCGTCAGTCCTGTACATTCCATAAAGGCGCCCTCACCAATTTCTGTTACTGTGTCTGGAATGGTGACGCTGGTCAGTTCAGCACACTTCTCAAATGCAAATTCTTCTATAACAGTTGTTCCTTCAGGAATGATTCCCACTCCGTCTTTTATTTCGTATTTTGCCATAAGTCAGTTAACGATTGCCTGTACATCGAGAGGTTTTATGTCATTATTCTACTTATTAATCACTTTTTTATCTTTTTTCCTGATGATGTCTCCGTTCTGCATCTCCATATATGGATTGTTGGGAACAACGGCAATCTCCTGAATATACTTAATACAATCATCTGGTATATAAGAGTTAAATCCTGCCCCCAACAACAATTTCTTTGGAACGTATTTGCTATGGGCAAAGAAATCGACACCATCTATTTTATCTCTGCTATCTGGATATTTGATCAGTTCACTGCCAGGAAAACCATTCAAAAGGAAAGTACTCTTGAAAACAACAAGAGGGAATAAACGTACGATGTGTCGTCCAGCCTTCTTAAAGCTGATTTTGGCCTTAAAGTTCTGAGGTGCCTTATCATCAATTAACATGCAACCGACATTCTTCTCGCCTTCGTCAATGACAGCAGTAAACGGAAGTTCACTTTCATCAACATTATAAACAACTGTCAGCATCTCCTCTGGTTTGCAGTCTGCCGGAATAGGAGCCAGTCGCAGTCCACAGTCTTTCATTCCAACCATCTCAAGGAGTGCCTTGTCAGCATTTTCGCGTTCTCTGTCAGCCATAGAAAGATCATCACCCGCAGTATCGAAAACCTCTATCCCTGCATATTTCTTCCAAATAGCTTTCTTTTTAAATGCCGCTATACTTTTCTTTTCAGGTACACACAATACAGCTTGGTAACCACCTAATTCCACACCGCGTTCCATCTCAATGAGCGCAGGATCTGCAATGCGAAAGATTATTTGTTTCAGGCTGTCGCAATTCTTAAAGGCTCCATCTCCTATTTCTCTGACAGAACTGCCAATTGTGATAGTATCCAACCCCTTACAACCTGCGAATACTTCTTGTCCGACCTCAGTCACCGAGTCAGGAATAATGATGTTCGTCAAACCATTGCAATAGGCAAAAGCAGCATATCCAATTCTGGTTACCGAATCAGGTATAACAACATTCTTCAATTCTTCACAATCAGCAAAAGCTTTAGCTTCTACGACTGTAGTTCCTTCAGGGATGATTCCCACTCCGTCTTTTATTTCGTATTTTGCCATATGTCAGTTAACGATTACCTGTATATCGCGAGGTTTTATGATGTTATACTTTTTCCCAGCCTTTTTTGATGTTGTCAGCAATCTCTGCGGCAAGGAGGTCGCGGATCTGCTGTTCGTCGTTAGAATAGAGCATATCGCGCTTGATAAGTTCCTTACGGCTGGAGCTGAAGTCGGTATGATAGATGATGTAGGCAGGATAGCGGCCACTCTGTTCCTTGTTGGTTTTCCAAAGCAGGAACTTGTGGAGCATGACTTTCTCGCCCGACACCTTTTTAAATACATGGCGCTCCAAGAGTTCACTCTTTGCCAATTCGGCCTTGCCACCTTCTGGTTCCTCGAAAGGACAGATGTCTGTGAGTTGCGAGATGCGTACATCCGTCTCATTGGGCTGTTTGTCTGTACGCTCTTGGTCGATAGTGATGCCCAAAGCCGAAACACCTGGAGTAACGCCCTCCATCAGCCAACCCTGAGCCTCATCGTACTTCAGCAATGGATTCATCTTGATCTTATCGTCATTTCCACGAGCCACGAGTTCCAATACGCTGATCTCGAACACCAGTTCAGGCTTTACCATCTGATAGGCAATGCCGCGTGAGTCGGAGAGCACATACTGCGACTCCACATGCCTTTCGCTCAGGCGCTTGGCGATATCGGAACGTTCCTCGTCTTTCAATCCTGTTGAACCTAAGACAAACATTTGGAAGAGTCCATCAGGACGACGCACGGCAAACATCAGGTCACGGATGCCACGATCGGCAGTGGTATAACCAATAACAGCAGCATCGATGGTGTGGCGTTCCTTCACTTTCCATACGATAGGGGCTTCTGAGTGAACCACCAATCCTTCAGCACCCTCGGCTTCAACCCATTCCTCGTAAATCTGCTGCACCTCGTCGTTAGAGGATGCATTGCGCATCTGAACGGGCTTTACCTGCTCATTCTGGAAGATGGTGCAGAGCTTATTATGCGTATCGGCATAGTGCTCTGCTTTCCATGCTTCTCCATCGAGTTCGATGATGTCGAAAGGAGCCAAAGCCAGCTGGTCGCGCTTGGCATCATCAGCCAATGCAGCCTGCACATCGCCACAACGAGGCCTACCCTCTGGGCGAGGCAGATAGAGTTCTGCGGCGATAATAGCCTGCTTCAGACCTGCTGCCTTCACCGCCTCGGCAAAGGCGTCGAGGCATTTCAACTTCTCTGCCTTCTGCTTGCCGTTAGCATTTAGCATAAACACCTGTGTTCCGTCATAGAACACCACTTGCATGTGACCGTCAATCTTGCGGGTCACCGCGAATCGCTCGCCGTCGATGCGTTGTTTCAACTTTGCGCCCTCTACGAGCGCGAACTTGCCTGCTACATTCTTCTTGTAGTCAATGGCTGTCTGAATATATTTCTGTTCAATCATAAGATTTCTGCATTATTATCATTTGGAATTCAAGCGTACTATGTCCTCATTACGAATGCTTACAGCAATGCTTTCCACGCATTGTTTCACCAGCTCTTCACCACATACGCGAATCAGGTGGTTTGCCGAGAGGTCGGTATATAGCTCGCTCTTCATACCCATGTCACCACCATCGACTGTGGAGTAGTACTCCTCCACATCGAAGAGCAGGACCTTCTTCTTGACCTTGACCTTCCTGACCACCGCATAGATGGCCCAGTAGTCGCCCACGGAACCGTAGCTGTTGAGAAGGAATGCCTCTATGCTGCTTTCCAAGTCGGCCACATCATCATCGTCAAGTTCTCCGGGATAGTCGCTGGCATAGAGTGTGAACGTATTCTTATTAATTGAATCCAGGTAATCCTTGATATCAACGCACGCCCGCTTGATATCGTCTCCGCAAGATGCGTCTTCTTTGCTGCTTTCTGCCGGTTTCTTATTGATGAGGGCATGCAGTTCCTCAGGCAGCATTTCCTTGAAGGATGCCTCCATTCCCTCCGGCACCTGGATAGTCTCTAAACGTTTGCAGCCCTTGAAAGCCTTGTCGCCAATCTCCGTGACAGATGCAGGTATGGCGATGCTCGTGATGTCGGTCACAGAGAATGCATAGGGGGGTATCACCGTTAGAGATTCCGGCACTTCTATTTTTGTAAGATTGGTTGCAGCAAGTGCTGCCTTCCCCATTTCCTCGAGTGCTTTTGGCAATACGAGGTTGGATAGCTTGGCGCATTTGTAGAATGCACATTCGCCGATCTTCGTCACAGTGTCAGGAATGCCAACCTCCTCAAGGTTTGTACACTCCTGAAACGTACATTCCTTTATCTCCGTGATGCCCTCTGGCAGGACGATGCTGGTGAGTGCCTGGCAGCTAATGAAAGCATACTCGCCGATGGCGGTCACTCCATCGGGAATGTGTATTTCCTGCAAGGTCGTGCAGTTTCTGAATGCTGCAAAGCCTATCTCCTTCACCGACTGTGGGATGACGCTCGTCATGCATCCGGCCACCAACCGTCCCGAGCCCGTCTCGATGATGGCATTACACTGCTCGCGGCTATCGTAAGTGTTGTTACCTTCCTTAACGACGACACTCTTTAACTTCTCGCAACCGCCGAAAAGCGAATGTCCTATCTGGTTTACCGATGCAGGGATGACTATCTCCGTCAGGTTGTCACAGCACCAAAAGGCGCCATCGCCAATCGACGTCACCGTTTCTGGGATAGTGACACTTATGAGTTCGGTACATCCGGCAAAGGCATCAACTTCAATCTCCTTTGTTCCCTCAGGGATGATTCCCACTCCGTCTTTTATTTCATATTTTGCCATAGTCAATTTCACGATCACCTGTACATCGTGAGGTGTTATGTTATTATTCAATTGATTTCAGTTCCATATTCGTCAGGCGCAGGATGAGGGCGTACTTGTCACCATCGACGCGACCTCTACGAGCACGAACTTCCCAGCTACATTCTTCTTATAGTCAATGGCTACCATACGTGACAGTCCAGCCATCTGGTTTGCCGGATCTGTTCTGTCTGCCTCATAGTAGATGTCTTTTTTTCCAAGCATTTTTCCAATTAGCGTTGATTTGCCAATCCTGCGCCGTCCGCGAATGATGATGAACGATGGAGAAACAGCCTTCAACAGTTGCTGAAGACGCGCCATCTCTTTTTCTCTGTCAACGAATCTTCTTGTCGGCGATCTCGGCAGCGAGGAGGTCATGGGTTCACTTCTTCTCAACCAGCTTCTTCAGAGCAGCAGGGGCTTTAAATGAGGTGACCGATTTGGGAAGGATGACTTTGCGGACCTTGCAATCTACAACCTCGTTTACCACAGGAGGATCTTTTCTCAGAATCACTTCCTGAACGCCTTCACCAAATTCAATCTCTTCGGCAAATCCAACTTTGTTCAGATCCAGTTCAATGGATTGAATAGTTCCAGGGATAAAGAGTTTAGGCTGTGACCATCTCTTGAGAATCCAATATCCTTTCAGCGACTTGATGCCGTCCGGCAACGTGGTAGCTGAAGCCGATACATATAAGAGTTTCTGGCTTTCCTTTAGAATGATACAACCGTTTCGTGACTCATAAATGGTATTTGTCGGTACAACAGCAATTTCTTCAAAGTCTTTTTCTGGGAATGCTTCACTGGTGTATCCAGCACCCAAAAGCAATTTCTTGGAACCATTAAAGGTACCAAAGTCATAGGGATAGGGTTTCGGACGTACCTCAGTCATGTTGTCGGGAATCTTGATGAGTTCGCTGTCCTTAAACGTCATCGTATTCTTAGGCTGATAGCCATTGAGGGCAAAAAGACGAACAACGTGGTCGCCTGCTTTCTTGAACGTCACCTTCTTCTTGAAAGGCTTTGCAACTTGGTCATCCACATACATCTGAACTGCTTTAGCGTCGTCAAGAACAGCTGTAAAGGGCAACATATCTTCAGTCACGTGATAGGTCACGGTCAGCATGTCCTTGATGTCATATTCTGGCGAGATAGGCTTCAATTTCAACTTGCTATCTTTCATTCCTATCAGTTCCAGGAATGAAGCCCACTCGTCATTCCCCTCATTCTGTCCTGTCTCGGCTACAAACGTTTCAATAGCAGCAAACTTCTTCCATATAGCCTTTTTCTTATAGGCCGCCAAAACCCCTTTCTCATCGGGTACACATAGCGTAGCCTGATAGCCACCTAACTCCACACCACGGTCTATCTGAATCTGTGATGGGTCTGTTACTTTGAGAATCACTCTTTTCAGGTTATCACATTTCTTAAACACATCTCCGCCAAAACTTTTAATAGAACTGCCTATGGTGATTGTTTGTAATTCATCATTCTTGGAGAAGGCTTCAGCGCTAATGCTAACAATATTGTCAGGAACAACAAATGAAGAAAGCCCCACTTCACTAAAAGCTTTACTCATGATCTTTGTAACGCTGGAAGGAATTACGCTGGTTTTACACCCTGCAATCAAAGCATTTTTTTCAGTTTCGATGATGGCATTACAATTCTCGCGAGAGTCATAAAACTCATTGCCTTCTTCAACGACAATAGAGGTCAGATTCCTACATCCGAAAAATGAAGAATGCCAACTTATTTCCCTCACCGATTTGGGGATAACGATGCTTGTTATGCCTGTGCATCCAGCAAAAGCACTAAGATCGATTTTCTTAACTGATTCTGGTATGACAATATTGGTCAACCCACTACAGCCTCGAAAGGCTTTACTTTCTATTTCGGTTACAGAGTTGGGAATCACAATGCTTTTCAACCCCGAGCAACCTGAGAAAGCATCCCACGAGATGCGCGTAACAGTATTAGGGATGACGACACTGGTCAACTCTTTACAGTCTTCGAATGCGCACGAAACAATATAATCCGTTCCTTCGGGAATAATACCCACTCCGTTTTTGATTTCATATTTTGCCATAGGTCAGTTTACGATTGCCTATACATCGTGAGGTGTTATGTTATTATTCAATTGATTTCAGTTCCATATTCGTCAGGCGCAGGATGAGGGCGTACTTGTCGCCATCCACACGGCCTTCAAGGAAGGCACGGTAAGGTGTGCCACCATTGGCCATCACCAGAGGTTCGATGCCTTTCTGTCCGCCACCCACCAGCATCATCGCGTCAGCCTCAGCCAGTTTCTTCGCCATGTCGAAGAGGAAGTCGTAGGTGAGGCCGTTGACATGCTGCACCTGATAACTCTTCTTGAACATGAACATCCGCATGGCCTTCTGACGGGGGATAAGCTTGCCTGTCCAGCGCAGGGGCAGGCCGTCAAGGGCGATATTGGCTGCGGTGGTCTGCTCAGGGCGTACTTCTTTCTCTGTGCCGTCAGCCAGATAGACGTGCTCTGAGAGCGTCACGCCGTAGGCCACTTTCTGGGCAGGCGTCACAAAGACCTTCTTCAGCCCTTCGACCTTCAGGCCGAACTGCTCCATGTCCACTTCGGGGTCGCCGGCGATGAGGGCATCAGCCAGACCTTCGCCATATTGGGCGAGCAGGGCCTCGTCGGTGGTCTTCATCGTGGCACGTACTCGCCGTTCGTTCACACTCTTCTTGCCGTCGGCCGTCTTATAGACAGGCGTCGAGCGGTGAAACGTGGTACCGAAGGCCACCTCGGCATCACGTTTCACATCGTTGGATATATTAATCTTTCTCATTTCTCAATTCGTGTAATTCGTTCTATTCGTTGTCGAAAAAGAAATTCGTGTAATTCGTGCAATTCGTTGTTAAAAAAAACGTTGTTTAGAACATACTGAAGTCCAGTTCGTCAATCTCTTCCTCAACGGGTTCCTCAGTGTCGTCGATGGTGGTTTCCTCAGCCAAAGAGACGAGGGGGAACTCCTGACGGTCGCCAGCAAAGAGGAACAATCCGCCTGGTGTATTAATAAGGTAGCCGTCGTTGTGGTTCGTGCCTCCACGATAACTGAATTCAAACTTATAGATGTCGTCACCTACAGCTGTTGCCAAATCAGCATTTGCCAACTGATAGACTGACTCCCAGTCGTTATCGAGGAACTCTTCCGCCGTTGCCTTCTGTTTAAGTTCGATGGGCGCATCAAACGATGAGGGTAGATTGGGCAGCACCTCCTGACCGTCTTCGCTATAAGCCGTCAGTTCACCCTTCTCCAACCAACGTCCATCTTCATCGACCGTGCCCTGATCCAGTCCGCCTTTGGGAATAATCAGCGCATCGTCAGGCGACAGATAAGCCGAACCACACACACTACCACTACGGTCGGTGGCCACAATGTCCGTCCAACCGTAAAACTTCTTTCTCTCTAATTTTATAGGTGCGGCTCCATAGTCTGCACCCGACAATTTGAATATCAATTCCTTTGCCATATCGTTTTAGGTTACTTTTTGCTTATATCATGCAAATATAGTCATTTCACGTCAATAATTCAATTATTTGACAGAATTTAACTACATTTGAATAGAAATACAAAATGTTGTGCTTGATAATTCAAAAAAAATTGTATCTTTGCACCATTAATAACTAAAAACCAAAGAGACTATGAAAAAACTTTTCTTTATGGCTGCCCTCTGCCTGATGGGGATGGCAGCGCAAGCCCAACAGAATTTGAATTGGGGACAGGGACCGCAGGTGGCTTCGCCTGATGTCCATGCGGACAAATCCGTGACATTCAATTTGATTGCACCTGAAGCACAGAAGGTTCAGATTACTGGCGACATGCTTCCGTCGAAGAAGGTGGAGTTCCAAGGCAACACGTACGATGCGCCAGGCGTGGTGGATCTGGTAAAGGACGACAAGGGCGTGTGGAGCTATACCACGGAGCCGCTGAAGCCTGAGCTGTACACCTATAATATGATTGTGGACGGCGTGAAGATTATCGACCCGCTGAATGTCTATAACATCCGCGACATCAGCAACCTGTTCAGCGTACTGCTCGTGGGCGGTGACGCGCGCGCGGACTTATATAAGGTGAACCAGGTGGCTCACGGCACCGTCAGCAAGGTGTGGTACGAGAGTCCGACGGCAGGTCTGACACGCCGCTGCACGGTCTATACCCCTGCGGGCTACGAGACCAGCGGCAAGGATTACCCCGTGCTCTACCTGTTGCACGGCATTGGTGGCGACGAGAATGCCTGGAGCGAATTGGGCCGGGCTGCCCAGATACTGGACAACCTGATTGCGCAGGGCAAGGCCGAGCCGATGCTGGTGGTGATGACGAACGGCAACATCTCGCAAGAGGCCTGTCCAGGCGAGACCAGCGAAGGTTTCCGCGTGCCGACGATGATGCTGCCCAAGACGATGGAGGGAAGCTTTGAGACGGCGTTCCCCGATGTCGTCAAGTTCATCGAGAAAACCTACCGTGTAAAGAAGGACAAGGCCCACCGCGCCATCGCCGGCCTGTCGATGGGTGGATTCCACAGCCTCTTCATCAGCATCAACAATCCTGACCTCTTCGGCTACATCGGACTCTTCTCTGCCGCCGTCGACCAGCAGCAGGCTGACCCTGCCGGCCACCCGGAGATCTACGCCGACCGCAACGCAAAGATCGACCAGCTCTTCGCCAAGCAACCAAACCTATTTTGGATTGGTATCGGCAAGACTGACTTCCTTATCAAGAACAACAACGACCTGCGTGCCTACCTTGATTCAAAAGGCCACAAGTACACCTACCTCGAGACCGACGGTGGTCACATCTGGCGCAACTGGCGCATCTATCTCTCCGAGTTCACACCGCTATTATTTAAGTAAATGCAACTATCAAAGCTTTATGAAGAAATCCGCATTATTTGTTGTCGCAGCTGCCGCGCTGATGGTTGGCTGCACGCCTGCAGAGAAAGTGACTAAGAACACCATTGACCAGCAGGAAGTCATTAGCAAGCTCTCGCTTGAGGACAAGGCCCACTTCGTCATCGGGTCTGGTATGGAAGGATTCTCTGGCGACAATGCCGTGATAGGTGCCACCAAGAACCTCGTGCCTGGTGCCGCCGGTACTACCTACCCCCTCGACTCGTTAGGCATCCCCGCCGTAGTCTTAGCCGACGGCCCTGCCGGACTGCGCATCGACGCTACTCGTGAAGGCGACAAGGAGACATACTATTGCACCCACTTCCCCATAGGTACCCTGTTGGCTTCGACGTGGAACACCAAACTGGTTGGCGAGGTTGGCCAGGCCATTGGCGAGGAGGTGAAGGAATATGGTGCCGACGTGCTGTTGGCTCCGGCTCTGAACATCATGCGCAACCCGCTGTGCGGCCGTAACTTCGAGTATTACTCTGAAGACCCCGTAGTAGCCGGCAAGACCGCTGCGGCTTATATCAAAGGTGTACAGAAGAACGACGTGGGTACGAGCATCAAGCACTTTGCCGCCAACAACCAGGAGACAAACCGCATGAATACCGATGCCCGCATCTCACAACGCGCCCTGCGCGAGATATACTTGAAGGGCTTCGAGATTGCCATCAAGGAGAGTAAGCCCTGGACGGTCATGACCTCTTATAACTACATCAACGGCACGTACTCCTCGGAGAGCAAGGACCTCGTCGAGACCATCCTGCGCGACGAGTGGGGCTACGAGGGAACCGTGATGACCGACTGGTTTGGCGGTAAGGATGGTGCCAAGCAGATGTGGGCTGGCAACGACATGCTGCAGCCTGGTAAGAAGGAGCAGTTCGACAGCATCGTGGCTGGTGTGAAGAGCGGCAAGCTGGACATCGCTGACCTCGACCGCAGCGTTAGCCGCACCCTGAACCTCGTGGAGAAGAGTCCGCGCTTCCAGGGTTACAAGTACTCGAACAAGCCTGACCTGAAAGCTCACGCCGCCGTCACACGCCAAAGTGCCGCAGAAGGAATGGTGCTCATGAAGAACGAAGCCTCTCAAGGAGGGGAGAAGGCGCTGCCGTTCAGCGACAAGATCAAGAAAGTGGCACTCTATGGCAATACTTCCTACGACTTCATCGCTGGTGGAACGGGTTCTGGTAATGTGAACCACGCTTACGTCATATCGTTGCTCGACGGTCTGAAGAACGGCGGCTATACCGTTTCTGAGGAACTGAAGACCGCCTACGAGAGTTATATCGCTGATGCCAAGAAGAAGGCCGAGGCTGCCCTTGAGGAACAGGCCAAGAAGGATCCGAAGAACGCTATGCTCGTGAAGTTCCTCCCACAGCCGCTGCCCGCAGAAAAACAGTTCTCTGCCGACGAACTGACGAAGCAGGCCGAGGCTGCCGACATCGCCGTCATCACCTTAGGGCGTCTCTCTGGCGAGTTCTTGGACAGAAAGGTGGCTGACTTCAACCTCAGCGACTCCGAGCGCCAGCTCATCAATCAGGTTTGCGACATTTACCACAAGGCAGGCAAGCAGGTCGTCGTGCTGCTGAACATCGGTGGCGTCATCGAGACGGCCTCTTGGAAAGACCTGCCCGATGCCATCCTCTGCGCCTGGCAGGCTGGACAGGAGGGAGGCAATAGTGTCGTCGACGTGCTCAGTGGCAAGCAGTCGCCCAGCGGCAAGTTCACCATGACGTGGCCCGTCAAATTCACCGACGCCTATTCGTCAAAGAACTTCCCCATTGACGAAGACCCGCGCATCGACATGCTGAACCAAGGTCAGAAAGGCAACGTCCGCAACGTTGACTATACGGAATACGAGGAGGACATCTACGTGGGCTACCGTTACTTCGACTCGTTCGAAGTCCCCGTCAGCTATCCTTTCGGATACGGTCTGAGCTACACCACCTTCGAGTATAGCGATGCCAAGATTGCCCAGAAGAACGACATCTACGACGTGACCGTCACCATTAAGAATACGGGCGACCGCGAGGGCAAGGAGGTCGTAGAACTCTACGTTGCCGCTCCCGACGCCAAGGCTGCCAACAAGCCCGCTAAGGAACTGAAGGCCTTCGCCAAGACAAAGTCGCTGAAGCCTGGAGAAAACGAGACGCTGACGCTGAGCATCACCGCTGACCAGCTGGCTTCGTTCGACGAGACAGCTTCGGCCTGGGTCGTTGCTGAGGGCGAATATCAATTCCTCGTCGCAGCTTCTGTCCAGGACATCAAGGCCACGCTCACAGCTTCTGTCAAGAATCAGCAGACAAAAGCCAACGACGTGCTGAAGCCCCAAACGAAGATGAACCTTTTGAAAAGGTAAAAGAGTAAAAAGGTAAAAAAGTAAAAAGAGTAAAAAGGTGAAAGAGTAAAAAGGTGAAAGAGTAAAAAGGTAAAGAATCAAAAACAAAAGCATTTATGACGAAAGAATTATTATCAAAGGTTTGGGGTTGGGGAAAAGGTGTTTTACCTTTTTACCTTTTAACCTTTTTACCTTTAACCGCATCAGCCCAAAAGCTTACAGCCGGTAACATCGACGATATCGTCAAGGCCATGACGCTGGAAGAGAAGTGCCACATGGTGCTGGGACGCGGCATGCATTATAATGAGGACGACAAGTTCCCTGGTACGGCAGGCAGTACCTTCCACGTAGACCGTCTTGGCATCCCAGAGACCTATTGCGCCGACTCTCAGCAGGGCTTGCGCATGAATGCCAAACGTGCCTGGGACCACAACGACTACTACCCCACCGACTTCGTGGCATCACCGACGCTGGCTTCAACATGGGATCGCGAGGCGGCCTTCAAGGTAGGACAGGGCATCGGCAACGAGGTGCGCGAGTTCGGCCTCGACTGGATTCTCTCGCCAGCCATGAACCTCATCCGTAATCCACTGTGCGGACGTAACCACGAGTACTACTCGGAAGACCCATACCTCTCGGGTACCATCGCCGCCGGCTATGTGCGCGGCGTACAGAGCGAGGGCACGGCGGCTTGTCCGAAGCACTTCGTGGCAAACAACCAGGAGACGAACCGCAACAACAACATCTCGCAGGTGTCGCAGCGTGCCTTGCGCGAGATTTATCTGAAGGCCTTCGAAATCATGGTGAAAGAGAGCGACCCGTGGACTATCATGACGTCGTATAACAAGCTGAACGGACCGTATGCCGTACAAAACCGCGAACTGCTGACCACCATCGTCCGCGACGAATGGGGCTGGAAGGGTATGTACGTCAGCGACTGGAATGCCGGCGACGATGCCGTAGCCGCTATGCTGGCAGGCAACGACATGCTGCAGCCTGGACAGGACAAGCAGTACGACGCCATCCTCGCTGCTGCGAAGAACGGCACGCTGCCTATGGAGGTGCTCGACGCCAACGTGAAGCGCATATTAGAATATGTGGTGAAGACGCACAACTTCAAGGGCTATAAGTATAGCAATGCCCCCGATCTGAAAGCACATGCCCAAGTAGTTCGCGAGGTGGGAGCCGACGGTATTGTGCTGCTGAAGAATGGAGCATCCCTCCAAGGAGGGGAGAATGTGCTGCCGCTGAAGGGTAAGCGTGTGGCATTGTTCGGCTGTACATCTTACGACTGGATTTCCGGCGGTTCAGGCTTCGGAGGAACCAGCTTAGGTCACTATACCGTATCTCTGGTTGAGGGTATGCGCTCGGCTGGTTTCGAGGTATATAAGCCGCTCATCGGCATCTATACCAAGCATCTTGCCGACGAAGAGAAGCGCCTCTTCCCCAACGGTAGGCCGGCATTCTCGTTGTTGCCTCCAGCACGTGCTGACGAGAAGCAGTTTACGGCTGACGAACTCAATGCTGCCATCGAGGGCTCAGATGTCGCCATCATCTCCTTAGGCCGCAAGAGTGGTGAGGCTGCCGACCGCAGCGAAGCCGACTTCTACCTGAAGGATGGCGAGAAACAACTCATCAAGGCTGTCAGCGAAGCCTATCACGCCAAGGGCAAGCAGGTCATAGTGTTGCTTGACATCTGTAGTCCTATCGACGTGGCTTCATGGCAAGACCAGATTGACGCCCTCGTCTGCACTTGGCAAGGTGGTCAGGAGAGCGGTTTCTCTGTGGCCGACGTGCTCAGTGGCAAGGTGAATCCCAGCGGCAAGCTGCCAATGACCTTCCAGATAAAATATGGTGATGCTTATGCCGACAAGAACTTCCCCGCCAACGTTGACGACAAGACCCTCGGCGCCATGTTCATGTGGGGCTACGACAAGGACAAAGCTCCCAAGGAGCGTAAGCCCGAGGCCAACATCGACTATACCAACTACGAGGAGGACATCTACGTCGGCTACCGCTACTTCGACTCCTTCAACAAGCCCGTGGCCTACCCCTTCGGCTATGGCCTCTCCTACACCACCTTCGGCTACTCCAACGCCTCTACTTCCGTTGAAGGCGACGCCATCTCCGTCTCCGTTACCGTCACCAACACCGGCACCCGCGCTGGCCGCAACGTCGTCGAGCTCTTCGTCGCTGCCCCCAACGCCAAGAAGCTGAACAAGCCCGAAAAGGAGTTGCGTAACTACACCAAGACGCGCCTGCTGAAGCCAGGCGAGAGCGAGACCGTCACCATGACAGTCCGTACCTCCGACCTTGCCTCATTCAACGAGAAGGCCTCTGCTTGGAAGACCGATGCCGGCACCTACACCTTCCTCATCTGCTCTTCCGCCAATACCATCGAAGCAAAAGCCACCGCGAAAGTAAAGGCCTGGACTCAGAAGGTGAACAATGTGATGAAGCCGAATGTAAAGCTGAACCTATTAAAAAGGTAAAAAGGTAAAAAAGTAAAAAGGTAAAAAGGCAAAATAGTAAAATTGAAAAGGTAATAAAGCGCGCTCCCCTCTTCTAAAAAGGAGGGGAGCGGTTGCTTAATAATCAATTACCAATAAACGATATTATAAGATCCACTATTTCGTCCTCCGTCTTGCCGTCAGACGAAATAACAAGGTCGTAATTGCGGGCATCATAGCGCGACGACTTCGTGTACTCCTTCACGTAGTTCTCGCGCATCTCATCAATCTTATTGATGATATTCCGTGCCTCCTCCTCAGTCATGTTCTGCTTACGCATAACACGTTCCACACGGTTAGGCATCGAGCATTGGATTAGGATGCTCACGTGGTTAGGCACATCGCGAAGCGCATAGAATCCACTACGACCCGTTACCACACACGACTCCTCAGCGGCAATATCCTGGAGGACCTTCACCTCAGACTGGAACACATCCTTCGCCGACAGTATTCCGCTACCGTCTGCCTTCTTGGGCATACCAAGGTCGGTATCAAGACCCTGACCAATCATCATAAGACGGCTCACGTCAGCCCACCAGCCATGACGCTGACCCTTCAAACGTTCCAAATCCTCCAACGAGAGGTCAAATTTCTCTTCCAAAGTCTTCAACGCATCCTTATCGTAGAATTTCACGCCCAACTTCTGAGCCAGCTTTTCACCTACGGTGTGACCGCCACTTCCTAACTCACGATTAATCGTAATGACAAATTTCTCGTTTCTGTTCATAGCATAAACATTTAAGCATTTGTAATTTGACCGCAAAGTTACGAAAAAAAGTTGTAATTGGTAACGGTTTTTGGAAGATTAACGCAATTCGGCCTGAAATAAAGGCAAGGAGGGGAAGAATGAAGAAGTTTAATATGGGGCAAAAAGCAAAATGGGGAGGATTGGTGAAGGAGTTAGGTTTCTAATTCGTAACCCGAAAACAGGGTTCTAATACTGGTTTTTCGACTAAGCAAATCGGGGTAGAATGGCGCACCTATAACCGCCCTTTCACAGCTCGTTTCTTATTCCGCAAACTGCTACATTTTGCATAGCGATGGATGCCAAAAGAAATAGTAGTTTTGCAGCCAAAATTAAAAAAGGAGTAAGAAACATGAGAAGTACTTTTAATATCCTGTTCTATGTGAACAAGAGTAAGGAAAAGAATGGCGTGGTGCCAGTGATGGGCAGGGTTACGATTAACGGAACGCAATCGCAGTTCAGTTGTAAGAAGACGATCCCGCTTGACATGTGGGATGTAAAGGGCAATTGCGCTAAAGGTCGCAGCAAGGAGGCTTTGCAGATTAACCGCGAACTGGACAATATCAAGGCGCAGATTATCAAGCACTATCAGCATCTGTCAGATCGCGAGGCTTTCGTGACGGCAGAGATGGTACGAAACTCCTATCAAGGCTTTGGCAGCGAGTACGAGACGCTGCTGAGTGCTTTCGATAAGGACATTACCAATCAGAAGAAGCGTGTGGGCAAAGACAGGTCGGCAAGCACTCTTTGGGCCATGGAGCGTTCACGGAAGGATGTGGCTGATTTCATCCAATCGCACTACCGTCGCACTGATATGTCGATGCTGGAACTGACGCCAGAGTTCATCAAGGACTTCGCTGCCTATCTCAGCACAGATAGAGGATTGGCTAATGGCACAATCTGGCAGCGATGCATGTGGCTGAAAGGTGTTGTGCTGAGGGCGCACTACAATGGTAAGATTCCCCGTAACCCGTTTGCGCAGTTCCACATCAGCCCCAACTGCAAGGAAAGGGAATTCCTGACCGAAGACGAACTGAAAGCCGTCGTAACCCATGAATTCGAGGACGACAATCTTGCCTTTGTGCGTGACATTTTTGTATTCGTGTGCTTCACCGCCCTCTCGTTCATAGACGTGAAGAACCTGACCACGGACAACATCGTGGACATTAACGGTGACAAGTGGATTATCAGTAAGCGACACAAGACCAACATCCCCTTCCAGGTGAAGCTGATGGACGTACCCTTGCAGATTATCGACCGCTACAAGCACCTACAGGAAGACAAACTGGTGTTCGGCAAGATGAACTACTGGTCCATGTGTAAGAAGCTGAAAACGGTCATGACAGCTTGCGGCATTGAGAAAGCCATCTCCTACCATTGTGCAAGGCACTCATTCGCGACCTTGGCGCTTTCAAAGGGTATGCCTATTGAGAGTGTGAGCCGTGTATTGGGACACACGAACATCGTGACCACCCAGATTTACGCCAAAATCACAAGTCAGAAACTTGACAACGACCTGACAATGCTTGGCAATAAGCTCAACGCATCGTTCAAGAACCTACAGACGGCATAGCCCGCACGAATCAGCCCCACTCGTCATCGCAGCGAATGGGGCTGAATTCTTTCGTTACCCTACTCTTTTTACCGACAGATTACAGTTTAAGCGTTGCTCTCAACATGACCGTTCTGCCGCAGAGGGTGTAGTCGTAGGTGTAGGTGTTGATGCCGTTGAAGATGGTGTAGGCGTAGTGGCGCTGGTTCAGGAGGTTCTTGGTAGTATGCAAGCGGCCCGCCAGCAGGCCGTGAAGGTGCTCAACCTCGTAGCCGTGCGCGTCGATAACGAGAGCGCCAAAGTGAAGGGCGAGCTGGCCGATGCCCGCAAGGCCACCGACGAGGCCATCCGCCGCCTCTACGACGTGCTCAACGCCCTCGCCTTCTGCATTCTGTTTTTGCCCGTTTCAAGGGTAGAGTGCTGCTTCTATCATGTGAAGGAAGCCCGTTTCAGGGGTGGAGTGTCACTTCTGCATATAAAATCCCGCCCCGTCGACGGCTGAAATGCGGTCGGCGGGGCGAGAACAAGGCATGACGCGACGGGTCAGAAACTCGGTTTCGCCTCGCCGCGCTCGTAGATTGTCCAGCCATCGCTGTCCTGCCAGCAGCCGGCAAAACGTAATGTGGTAGCATCGGCATAATCGAAAAGAGCTCGTGTGCTGTAAGGCAAATAAGTAACAATATCTGTTTCATCGTAGTCGCCATATAGGAACAATCGGTTCTCACCCACGCCCTTTTCGTTGCGTTCCCATATCAGCGACCAAGTCCCTGTGAAAGCACCGTTTGTCGGCGTCATGTCCTCCCAATCTGTGTACTGCTCCTGACCGTCAATGGTTACGACTTGTCGCAACTGCCATTTGCGCAGTCCGCTGAGCGTTCCGTCGGCGTTGAACGTCAGTTGCTCGAATGTCCTCTGCTTATCGCCTATACGCTCGATGTGCCACGTGCCCACGATGAACGGCGTGTATTGCTCCCGCAGTTGCTCCGTCTTTTCGTGTGCCTCTGGATCAGCCCATTGAGGTTCGTCGCTGCTGCAAGAATTAAGAGATATTGCTATAAACAATATAGATAGAATGTTCTTTGCTCTCATTTCAAAATACTACATTGGGGAAAACGCTTTCTTATAGCAGCTTTCTCTGAATCATTCATTTCTCCTTTTATCGTGAAACGATCTATTATCAGTTTGTCCATCCATTCTGGTAAAACCACTTTTCCGGTAAATACAAGCTCAAGCGTCTTGATATGACCCAGTTGAGACAGCATTTCCGGCACTTCCTGGATGCGAAGGTGTATGCCCCAGTCATTGTTATTCTTTTTGAGTTCCTTCAAGGTATCATCATCACTTTCTGCCACACGAACGAGCCATCCCAATTTGGGAATCAGCATATTGCTTGTCGTGTCAACCTTTGCTCCGACAAAACCTGCCCATAGTTCCATCGGTGTTTCACTGATGAGATTTCCGTTCGCCGGATCGACTACTCGATATTTGAAATTGACTCGAACATATTCTGAAGGCATTTCCTTGGTATGCTTTACCTTGTCAAGAGTCTGACCGCTCTCATCTGGAAAGAACTTCAGCAACCAGCCATCGAGTTCTGTAGGATTGTCAGGGCTACATGCTCCGCCTTTAAGCTCAGTGATGTTCTGCTTTTTGACTATACTTTTCCAAAAAGCCTGATTAGGATGTCCATTAGCTGCCTGAATAAATTCATTTAGTATTGGTTCCAGAGTGTTTACCCAGGATTCAAGGCCATACTGTTTCAGACACTTCGTCTTTTCGAGTACGCGTTGCCAGTCCTCAACTGTTCCTTGCAATGTGATGGTTGGAATGCCACAAGCGATGCGATAAACAATGTACTCAAAATAAGACTTTACACTTTCCATCAGTGTAATCTGTGATGCCACACGTTCGACAGAGCCTGTAGTCGTGAAGTCGGAGATAATATTCTTGGCAATGCCGTCTTTGGTGTATTTGTCTATCTGTGACGAGAAATCGTCAATCAGCGATGGCCAGTCAACATTTTCGGTTAACAAGTCTTTGTTCGTTAAAATAGCCAAGTCCATTTTCCCCTCGTGGTTTACCAATTTGGGACGCAGTTCTTCTGCGTGTGCATTCACGTATCGGGCAAAGCCCTGACTTATAACAAGCCAAACCATATCAGGTGAGAGCGTTACTGATTGGTGATTTGCATAGGCATCGACAACACATCTGTAGAAAGCATCCTTCCCCATGTGCCTAAGGTTATTTTCATCAGAAAAACTCGTAGCAATAATACGCTGTGCATCTTTTGGGATTTGTTCTTCAGACAGAATGTACTTGGCAATACTTTCTCCAGTATACAGACGCATAAATGGGTTGTCAAAAGGAGTAAGATTCTCATCTACGACGAAGGTAATACTCCCATCGGTTCGATTCGTAATTTTGTTACTGCCTGCATAACCTGCTATTGTTACAAAGGCGAGCAGGGCGGTGATGATAGTTTTCTTGTTCATTGTTCGTTTCTTATTTGTCTTTACCTTTTATTATATAAACGCCGTAATCGCGGAAATATGACGCTGCGGGGCGTTAAACTTTCCTAATCCATTGGGCATAGAGAAAGCGTGAACAACCCATATCTTTCCCTCGTGGCTGTAGGAAGTGCCAAAATAGTCAGATAAGTTTCGCCCACGCTATAACGTGAACGTTCACCTTATCTATTCTCTGACTATTATTCCTTGAAACTTCCTACATTTCGAGGTCTTTGAATGAGATAGCGAACGCCATTTCTCTTGTCCACAATGTCTTTGGGTATCACACGAATGCGAAATCCAGCGACAAAGGTACGAAAATATTAGAGAAATAAGATACAAATAAGGAGTTTTTTACGCTTTGCGAACAAAAAATCGAGGATTTTGCGAACAAAATGCAGATACAAAAGCCTTCAGGAGGTATGCACAATGTTCCATGAAATATCATTTTGTTCGCAAATTGTTCGCAAAAATAGAAATCAGCAACCTTCGACTGTTCGTAAGTTACTGATTTTCAGTGTGGACCAGCCAGGGCTTGAACCTGGGACCTCCAGATTATGAGTCTGTTGCTCTAACCAACTGAGCTACAAGTCCGGCGATTTTAGCAAATCGGCGGCAAAGGTACAAAATTAAATTTAAAATTAAAAATTAAAAATTAAAAATTTGCTTCCACGCTCCATTTTTTAACGAAAAAGGCCTGTTTAGAGGAAGAAATTCGTACCTTTGTGGTCGAAATGAAAGAAAAAAGACAAGGACTGACTGCCGCGGAGGTGCTGGCGTCGCGGGAACAGCATGGTGAGAACGTGCTGACACCACCCCAGCGACCCTCCATGTGGCGGCTGTACTTAGAGAAATATGAGGACCCGATGGTGCGCATCCTGTTGGTGGCAGCCATTGTGTCGTTGGTGCTGGCGGTGGTAAAGAACGACTATGTTGAGACGCTGGGCATCATTGCTGCCATCTTCCTGGCCACAACCGTCGGTTTTTATTTTGAGCGCGACGCCGCCCGTAAGTTCGACGTGCTGACGCAGATAGGCGAAGAACAGCCCGTGAAGGTATTAAGAAGCCTCACCCCTAACCCCTCTCCAAAGGGCGAGGGGGACTATTATGGCGAAGGGAGCAATTTCAAAGTGATGGAGATACCTCGCAGAGAAGTGGTGGTAGGTGATGTCGTGATGGTTGAGACGGGCGACGAGGTACCTGCAGACGGTACGCTAATCGAGGCTACCGACCTGCAGGTGGACGAGAGCTCTCTGACTGGAGAGACTATAACGACGAAAAGCCTCACCCCTGACCCCTCTCCAAAGGGCGAGGGGAACTTTAAAGGCGAAGGGTCTAATATGTATGAAGCAGATGAGCATGGAACATATCCAAAGGATATGCTGCTGCGCTCGTCGATGGTGATGGCTGGTACGGGACTATATGTGGTGACGGCTGTCGGCGACCATACGGAGATTGGTCATGTGGCCCGTCAGGCTACGGAACTGAGTGGCATCAAGACCCCTCTGAACATCCAGCTCGGCCAGTTGGCAAGACTCATCAGCAAGGGTGGTGGGGGGCTGGCCATGGCGTCATTCCTCGTTTTTCTCGTACACGACATTCTGAGTAATCCACTATGGCATACCACCGACTATATCGGTATGACGGAGGTGGTGCTGAAATACTTCATGATGGCCGTGACGCTCATCGTCATGGCCGTACCCGAAGGTCTGCCAATGGCTGTCACGCTGGCCTTGGCACTGAACATGCGGCGCATGCTGAAGTCGAACAACCTAGTGCGCAAACTGCAGGCATCAGAAACGATGGGTGCCGTGACATGTATCTGTACGGACAAGACGGGTACGCTGACGGAAAACCGCATGACAGTGAGTGATGTCAGATGGATGATGGATGATGGAAGATGTTCAGACGTCAGCCCTCAGCCTTCAGTCCTCTACAAGGCCATTGCGCTGAACACGACGGCAACGACGGACGTGGGTAATCCTACGGAGCAGGCGCTGTTGCGGTGGCTGGTGGCACAAGGCGTGGACTACCAGACGATGCGTGAAGCTAACCCCATTACAGCCCGTGAACCGTTCTCGACGGAACGCAAATACATGTCGACGACGATTGGTGACACCGTATATATAAAAGGTGCACCGGAGGTCATCATGGCCCGTTGTATCATGACAAACGACGAGCGCAAAGCCTCAGAGCAGCAACTATTAGAATGGCAGAACCACGCCATGCGCACACTGGCAGTAGCAGAAGGCGACCAACTAGTGGCGCTGTTTGCCATCAGCGATCCATTGCGCCAGGAGGTGCCTGCTGCCATCCGTCAGTGTCATGAGGCTGGCATCGATGTTAAGATTGTCACAGGCGATACCGTCGCCACTGCCATGGAGATAGCCAGACAATGTGGTCTCAATCCCAGTAAGGAGAATTGCATCACGGGAGCAGAGTTTGCGGCATTGAGTGACGAGGATGCCCTGAAGGTGGTTCGCGACCTGAAGGTAATGTCGCGAGCACGTCCTGCCGACAAACAGCGTCTGGTGGCCTTGCTGCAACAGAGTGGTGAGGTAGTTGCTGTGACCGGCGATGGTACGAATGATGCCCCAGCCCTGAACCGTGCCCATGTGGGACTGTCGTTGGGTTCAGGCACCAGTGTTGCCAAGGAGGCCAGTGACATCACGCTCATCGATGACTCGTTCCGCAGCATCGTACAGGCGGTGATGTGGGGCCGTTCGCTGTATAAGAATATCCAGCGTTTCATCTTCTTCCAGCTCATTGTCAACGTGACGGCCCTGCTGTTGGTACTCTTTGGTGCCTTCGTGGGTACGGAGATGCCGCTAACCATCACGCAGATACTGTGGGTAAACCTGATTATGGATACCTTTGCGGCCATGGCGCTGGCTTCGCTGCCACCCAGTCGCGAGGTGTTGCAAGACCCGCCACGGTCGCAACAGGCCTTTATCATCACGCGTGGCATGCGGTGGGGCATCGGCATCATTGGCGGGCTGTTCTTCATCATCACCTTTGCCCTGCTGTGGTATTTCGAACGCGTCGCGGGTGTCGACCCCACGGAACTGACCATCTTCTTCTGCATCTTCGTCATGCTACAATGGTGGAACCTGTTCAATGCCAAGACGTTGGGCTCGTGTCACTCTGCTTTCCGACGCCTATGGGCCTGTCGCGGATTCCTACTGGTACTTGCACTGGTGCTGGGTGGTCAATGGCTCATCGTTACTTTTGGCGGACGTATGTTCCGCACAGTACCGTTGTCTGCAGAAACGTGGCTGTACATCATCCTCGGCACGTCGCCAGTGCTGTGGGTAGGAGAGATTTTTAGGAAAGTAAGAATTAAGAAGTAAGAGGTCATGGTAGCAACGATAGGTATGTTTGACGGTGTCCATTTGGGCCATCAGTTTGTGCTACGCCACGTGGTGGAGCAGGCGCAGACGTTGGGTGTGCCGTCGCTGTGCATCACCTTCGACCAGTCCCCACGTCAGGAGCAGGTGCTGACACCGCTTGACGAAAAGGTGCGGCTGATTCGTGAGACAGGTATTGACTACGTTGAGGTACTCCCATTCACCGATCAGTTGAAAAACATGACTGCCCGACAGTTTATGGCACATGTACTGAAAGAACGCTATGGTGTCACCACGTTGCTGACGGGCTATGACAACCGCTTCGGCCATAACCGTGAGGAGGGTTTTGACGACTATGTGAACTACGGTATGGAACTGGGCATCAATGTCTTTGCGCTGCCGGTGCTTAGAAGTGGAATGTTAAAAGTGGGCTGTGAAGAGTTGACTGTTTCTTCTTCGCACATCCGTCAGCAGCTTCTGCAGGGCAATGTTGATGGGGCGGCTCAATGTCTGGGTCGATATTATAGGCTGACGGGACGTGTGGTGCATGGTGAGCATGTCGGCACACAGCTGGGATTCCCTACGGCCAATGTGCAGCCCGACGACCAGCGCCAGCTGATACCTGCGGCAGGTGTCTATGCTGTCAGGATAGACTGTTATGATGGCATGATGAACATCGGAACGCGCCCGACCTTCGGACATCATTCGCAAACCTTGGAGGTTCATCTGCTGAACTACGACGGTAATCTGTATGGCCAGCCGCTAACCATCGATTTTGTCTGCCGACTGCGCGAGGAAATGTGCTTCGACAGTCCTGAGGCCCTTGTTGCCCAGCTGAAGGAAGATGAAAGGAAAGTAGAAGAAGAATTAAGAGGTAAGAGGTAAGAAATATTATGAAAAAAGCATTTATTTATTTGGTCGTATTCATGGCCATCCAGATTGTGATGGGTGGCGTAGTGGCAGGACTGTGGCAGTTGATTGCCGGTAACAGCGACGTCACTGCCACACGTATGGTAACCATTACTGTCGTTGTGGGTATCATCACCATTGCCATATTCTTGCTGATGCGCTGGGCAGAGGTGTCGCCACGGTGGTTGCGCACCCGTCCCTGGACGGTGCTGGCATGGAGCGTGGTGGCAGCATTAGGTGCACTCATCCCGTCGGCGGCATTGCAGGAAATGATGCCGGAATTGCCTAACTGGGCTGAAAACGAGTTTGAGGCATTACTTGGAAAACCTGTAGGCTATCTGGCCATCGGACTGCTGGCACCGTTGTCTGAGGAAATCGTGATGCGTGGTGCCATTCTAAAGGAACTGCTGAAGAGTTCACGTCTCTCACCGTGGGGTGCTATCATCATCTCTGCCGTGCTCTTTGCCCTTGTCCACATGAATCCCGTACAGATGCCCCACGCCTTTCTGATCGGCCTGTTCCTGGGTTGGATGTACTGGCGTACGGGCAGCATACTGCCTGGCGTAGCCTACCATTGGGCCAACAACAGCGCAGCTTTCGTGCTGTATCATTTCTTCCCAGATCCTGACATGAAGCTGTCGGACATGTTCATGGGCAACAACACAAACGTGATACTTGCCATCGTCTTTTCCCTGCTCATCCTGTTGCCGGCTCTCTATCAGCTGAATCTCTGGATGAAACGGGCGGAGGAAGGAGTTCAAGAAGTGTAATTATAGAATAAATGTAGAAAATGAACGGGCTGCCTCTGTCGTTACAGATGGCAGCCCGCTCTACGTTAGTATGTAATGAAAAATTTGAGAGAATTGAAACTTCACAGTTTCTTCTTTTTGCGTGTTTTACTAAACATGATTATTTATAGAGAAAGCATTAATATTGTCTTAGTCTTTAGCTGGCGTCACCGTTATGACCTGCGTGCTGTCGGCAGTTATGTCACCCATGTTCTCTGCCTGAATAGGACTCACCGTCGCTATGGTGTCAGCCTCTTGCAGATTCTTGGCATAGTCGCGTGGATCATCCCATGTGGAGTCCCACGGTGCCTGTAGTGCACCACCCAGTGTGAGGATGATGGCCACTATGGCAGCAGCCTTGAAGAGCGGCATCAGACGCTGTGTGAGTTTCACCTCACGAGCCTTGACAACGGCAGGATGTTCCGTCACGGTGGTAGTAGTCTGTTCGCTCTGACCAATCCTAGCCAGGATACGGGCATCGAAATCGTCGCCCAACACCTCTTTCTGCTCGTTGACGAAGAGCGGACGCCACATCTCCATGTCAGCCGGTATGTCCTGCTGGCTGAAGAATGTTCGCAGAATGTTCTCCTCCTCGAGGGTTGTTTCTGCGTCCCAATAGCGCTCCAAGAGCTGTTCAATGTACTTGTAATCCATCACTATTTTGTTTGGTTCTCTATGAATAAGACGTTTGTTAAACGCAAAAGTTACAGATATAAAGAAAAAAATATGCTCGAGTTTAACTTTTTCAATCTTCAATGTTAACTTCGTTGACTATTGTCACGACTCGGCCAAACAAGCAAGCTTGATGGCTCTCGCTGCTCCAAGAGTTCAATCCTCAATGGTCAATGGTCAATGGTCAATGGTCAATGTTCAATGGTCAATGGTCAATGTTCAATGGTCAATGTTCAATGGTCAATGGTCAATGGTCAATGGTCAATGGTCAATGGTCAATGTTCAATCTTAAAGAATCGTTCCTTGATGGTTCGGCGGGCACGGAAGATGTTGATTTTTACTTGCTCCTCGCTGATTCCCAGGATGGTAGCAATGTCGCGGTAGCTCTTGCCCTCCATGTCGCGCAGTTGCATACAGCTACGCTGTTTCTCTGGCAGTTGGTCAATGAGTTGGCGCACCAGTTGAACGCGGTCGCGCTGTACGGCATGCTCCTCGGGGTTCGACGTCACTCTGTTGTCAAGCGGGTCAATGCTGCCATCGAGCGACTCCACCTGGTTGTCCATGCGGCGCAGTTTGTCGAGCGACAAGTTACGGCAGATGGTCAGGCAGAAGGCCTCTATCGACTCTATGCGTTCCCATTCGTCGCGTCTGTTCCAGACCTTTATCATTGTTTCCTGCACAATATCCTCCGCCTCCGCAGGATTTTGGGTGATGCGGAGCGCCAAACGATACAGTTCGTTTTTCAGCGGCAGGATATCGGACTGGAAACTAATCACTTCTTAATTCTTACCTCTTACCTCTTACTTCTTACTCGCGAAGCGATACCTCTTACTTCTTACTTCTTAATTCTTACCTCTTCTTATCACCGTTCCGTGCTGCCCGTCAATGGCCGTAGCCAGCGTGATAATGACGCGGCTAACACCAGCATCGACGGCACTGAGGGCATTCTCTATCTTAGGCAGCATGCCACCACTGATGGTGCCGTCGGACTTATAGCGTTCAAAGTCGGCATGCGTGATGACGGGAATCACGCTGTCGTCGTCGGCTGGGTCGCTCAGCACACCTTTTTTCTCAAATGAGAAAATCAGCGTGACATCATACAAGGTTGCCAGCGCCTTGGCCGTCTCCGAAGCGATGGTGTCGGCGTTGGTGTTCAGGATGTGTCCTTCGCCATCATGCGTCAACGGTGCCATTACGGGGGTGATGCCAGCCTCGATGAGGCGGCTCAGCATCTGGCCGTCAGCACGGTCAACGTCGCCCACGAATCCGAAGTTGACAGGAGAACCGTCGACCACGACAGGCGGGCGTTGATGGCTATGGATGACGTTGCCGTCAGCACCAGTAAGACCCATCGCATTGACGCCATTGGCCTGCAGACGGGCTACGAGGTTTTTGTTTACCAGTCCGCCATACACCATCGTCACCACCTCAAGCATGTCGCCGTCAGTGATGCGCCGCCCGTTCACCATCTTCGTCTCTATGTCCAGTCGTTCAGCCATCTTCGTCGCCTTGCGTCCACCGCCATGAACCAGCACCTTACGGCCCTCAATGGCACTGAAGTCGCGCAACAGCTGTGAGAGTTGCTGTTCATCCTCGACCACAGCGCCTCCTACCTTTACAATTGTCACTTTCTCTTTCATCTTCTGCAGATACATTTATATATATAAATATGTATTACAGTTTCTCGCCATAGCAGAGGTCACCGCAGTCGCCGAATCCAGGAACGATGTATTTGTGTTCGTTCAGTCCTGGGTCTATGGCAGCACACCAGATGATAGAGTCGTCGGGCAGCACACTCTTGACGAATTCGATGCCCTCGGGTGCGGCAATGACGCAGCAGACGTGGATGCGGCGCGGCTTACCTGTTTTCAGCAGAGCCTCGATGGCTGCTACCATCGAGCCACCCGTAGCCAGCATGGGGTCGACGACGACGAGTGTCTTGCCCTTCACCGACGGTGCCGCCATGTATTCGGTATGGATGCCCACCTCAGTATGTTCGCGGTTGGTGTACATGCGGTAGGCTGACACAAAAGCACTCTCGGCACGGTCGAAGACGTCAAGGAAACCCTGATGGAACGGCAGTCCGGCACGCAGCACGGTGGCCAGCACGATGTCGTCCTTGGGTAGCGACATGTCGATGGATGCCAGCGGTGTGACAACCGTCTTCTGCTTGTAATCGAGGGTTTTCGACAGTTCGTAGGCCATCATCATGCCTACGCGTTCGATGTTGTGACGGAAGACCAGGCGGCCTCTTTGGTACGCTTTGTCGCGCAACAGTGCCATGTACTGGTTGATGACGCTGTTCTGTTCTGAGAAATTAATGACCTTCATATGTGAAATTAGAAATTAGGAATTAGAAATTAGAAATTATGATATGCTTGACTCCTCAACTGCAGGCGGTAGCATTGCGTGCCACACTTTGCACCTTTAGGCCAAAGAAATTTTTCAATCTTCAATGGTCAATGTTCAATGTTCAATGTTCAATGTTCAATGGTCAATGTTCAATGGTCAATGTTCAATCTTTTAAATACGTAGTAGAACAGGACGCCCGTAACGAGGCCGGCAACGACGTCGACGAGGTAGTGGGCGAGGATGTAGAGCGTAGCAAAGCACATGAGCAGCAGACCCGTGGCGACGAGTGCCGTGAGCCAGCGGCAGCGCGTGTGCAGGGCGAGTAGCAGCAGGACGGTGGTGATGCCGACGTGGCTGCTGGGGAATGCGGCGACAGGCCGTTCTCCGGCGTCGTGCATATTGTCGAGCAGATGGTGGAATGGACCGTCCCAGCCAGGTGCCGCCATGCGCTCGCCGTGTGTCATGAACCATTGGCCGAGGTCGGGGAAGTGGCCTGCGGCAATCTGGTCGACACCGACGGCAGGATAGTAGAACTGTGGACCGGTGACGGGCAGCAGTATGAATATGATATAATAGGCAAAGAACGACGCTATGATGACGAAGAAGGCACGCTGCAGCTCCTCGCGGCATCGCAAGAAGTAGTAGAGCGTCACCAGTGCGATAAGCGGGAAGTAGCTGAGATAGGCCACACACATCAGTTCAGAGAACCACGGCCACGGGGCCCAATCAGCCATGAGCAGCGCCGGCTGGCATCCGAAGAGCTGCTGTTCGGCATTGGCAAAGAGGTGGTCGAGGTTGGGCAGCATGCGGTTCAGTTCGTAGAGGTCGGGGTACCAGAAGCTGAGCATGGCCAGCTGGAAGATGATGCGGAGAAAAGTGAAAAGTGAAGAGTGAAGAGTGAAGAGTGAAGAGTGAAGAGTGAAGAGTGAAGAGTGAAAAGTGAAAAATTGGCTACCGCCCGCAGTTGAATCTTGAATCTTGGAACTTGAAACATGAAGCCACCACAGCAACAGGGTGCCTGCCAGCCAGACGGCCCGCAGCACGAGCATGCCCGTGGCGTCGGTCAGTTGCGACCACCATGCGGCCATCCACACCAGCGTGAGCAGCGTGTAGCCCATCACCACCCATTCGGCAGCCATCAGGCCTTTTACAGCCAACCGTTGTCCTTGTACCATCTGATGCTTCGTTTGACGCCCTCCTCAAGTTTCACCTGTGGCTCATAGCCCAGTTCACGGCGGGCAGGTTCTATGTCACAGCGCCAGTTGCGCTGCTTCAGAATATGATATTTGTCGTTGTTCAGTGCCGTCACCTTGCCTGTCAGCCGGCCGATGTACTCGCCGAAGAAGGTGACGATGCGCAGTACCCAGATGGGTGCCGTGACACGAATCCACCAGGGATTACCCAACTCCTTGCGTATCAGGTCGCTAAAAGTGCTCGACTGGTACACCTCGCCATCGCTGAGGAAGTACGCCCGGCCCGTCTGTCCCTTCTCGATGGCCAGGAATACGGCCTGCACCACGTCGCTGACATAGACGAAAGTGATGTCCTGCTGCCGATAGCCCACGGCAAAGTCACTATGTGCCTTGATGCTCTTGGCCATCATGAAGTAGTCGCGCTCACGAGGACCATAAACACCCGTAGGCCGCAAAATCACGCAGGGGAATAATTTATCATTTTTAATTTTTAATTTTTCATTTTCCCCATAAAGCCACTGCTCCGCTTCGAGCTTGCTTTTGCCGTAGGCCGTATTGGGTTGTGGCGTGTCGTCCTCACGAATCTCCGTATAGGGCTGCTGTTCATGGATGGCACCCATGATGCTGAGCGAGCTGATATAGACAAAGCGCTTCAGAGGCATCTGCAAGGCCATAAGAGTGCGTACCAGATGCTTCGTGCCCTCGGTATTGATACGGAAGAAGTCCTGCTTGTCAAGACATTTGGTGACGCCGGCAGCATGTACCACATAGTCGAAAGCGTGGCCGGAAAGCTGCTCTTTCAGCTGTTCTTCCGATGAGAGGTTGAGCTCGATGAAGTGAATGCGCTCATCCTGCAGGAACTGCTTGGAGCTGCTGCGCCGCATGGCTGCCCACACCTCAAAGCCCCTGTTGAGGGCTTCCTCCACAATGAACGAGCCAATGAAACCACTGGCCCCTGTGACTAATAACTTCTGATTCATTCTGCAAAGGTACGAAGAAAAAGTGAAGAATGAAGAGTAAAGAGTGAAGAATTTGCTGCTACCATTCTATAAAAAACCTTAAATTTGGGACCCTTAGAGAAATTTTTCACTCTTCACTCTTTACTTTTCACTTTAAATGCTTACCTTTGCAAGCGATAAAAGACATGATAAGAGCTGGGGATTCCGACGAACGAGGTCGGGATTCTTTCTTTTTTCTGCATCCGAAAACTAAGAAAATAAAAAAATAAAAGAATAAAAGAATAAAAAAATAAAAAAATTATGGCATACATGTCACAAGAAGGCTACGACAACCTGATAGCCGAACTGCACCGTTTGGAAGCGGTAGAACGCCCCAAGGCCTCTGCAGCCATTGCCGAGGCGAGAGAGAAGGGCGACCTGAGTGAGAACAGTGAATACGATGCCGCTAAGGAGGCCCAGGCTCACTTAGAGGATAAAATCAACAAGCTGAAGGCCACTATTGCCGATGCCAAGGTGGTCGACACGTCACGTCTGAGCACGGACAGCGTACAGATTCTGACCAAGGTGGAGATGACCAATCTGACCACCAAGGCAACGATGAGCTACACCATCGTCAGCGAGAACGAGGCCGACCTGCGTGCCGGCAAGATCAGCATCAAGACGCCCATCGCCCAAGGCCTGTTAGGCAAGAAGGTTGGCGACGAGGTGGAAATCACCATTCCTCGTGGCACCATCAAGCTGCGCATCGAGAACATTTCAATTGCATAATTAGTTCACTTTCTATAGTTATGGATATATTTGCAAAGATTGCTGCCGGTGAGATTCCCAGCTACAAGTGTGCAGAGAACGACGAGTTCTATGCTTTCCTCGACATCAATCCCCTGGTCGAGGGTCATACATTAGTGATTCCTCGTCGTGAGGTCGACTACTTCTTCGACATGGACGACGACGAGTTGGCCCGCTATCAGCAGTTTGCCAAGCGTGTGGCCATCGCCATCAAGAAGGCCTTCCCCTGCAAGAAGGTTGCCCAGGTGGTGCTCGGTCTGGAAGTGGCTCATGCCCACATCCACCTCATTCCCATGCAGACCGAGGCCGACGCCGACTTTCGCCGCCCGAAGCTGTCACTCACCGAGGAGCAGTTCCAGACCATTGCCGCCAAGATTCGCGACAATTTCTAAGGGTCATGGGTGTTGCGGAATTTAGGGTAAATAACAAACAAATGAAAAAGTATTTTATTTGGACGATGGCAGCAATCTTGGCCATCTGCAGTACAAGTGTGATGACATCATGCCGTAGCAACGACGACGATGTAGTTCCCCCGGAGAACAACAACAGCATTTCCGATATCGAACGCCAGAAGCAGGAGGAGTGGGAGCCTTCAGATAAGCTCACCTTCATCTCGGGAATTGAGGATGAAGACCCCGACTTCCAGAGCGTCCTGCGCCAGCGTTTCCCAAAACAGACAACAAACTTGGACGAAGCAGAGGTGGCCTTCGTCAGCCAAAGCACAGCCTTGGCAAACATCGACAAGCTGGGCGACTTCTACAACCGCGGCGGCCTCATCGTCATGATGCGACCCTCCGAACTTAACTTCGAGGCCCTGGGCGATTACCTGAGTGATGATGACGACGAGGAAGGCTATTGGGACGATGACTTCGACGTGGACGAACTCTTCTCCGAGAACGAACAGATGGAAGAGGTGTTCTATGCCTACAACAAGTATCAGAAGCACTACACCATGTACGAAGAGAAGCCCTTCGACGGCAATTACCCTGAGGAGGCCACCGAACTCTCGGAGGAAGTTCAGCAAGCCATCAAGGACTACCATGAGCAGCACCCTAATGAAACAGAGACAGACAACACGTTATGGCTCTACGACAACGATGCAGACCAAAACGAAAACTACTTCCAAGCCCGCCTCGACCCGTTTGTTGACTTCATAGAGGAGATTGACCTGCAGATAAACAAACAGGCTTTAAGCAAAGCCCTCACACGCAGCGGAGACACAGCCGACATGAAGCTGGATGTGGAGGATGGCTACTTCTTCGTCAAAGACATGCCCGTCTGCCTGAACCGCACCATCGAGAAATACGCATGGAGCAAGAGCAGCACCGTCACCATCAAGTACTGGGTCAGCTCGGCTTACATGCTCTCCGGCAACGGACAGAACAAGGCGGGCGACTACTACATGGTGAAGAGCGAAATCACCCCGCACATAAAGCCCCTCTGGGAAGTGAGCTCAAGGCCTGGCGGCATGTTCAACTGGGGCAGATGCCGCATCTATGCCTACTGGTTCGACAGCATGGACGTGGAGTACCAACTGCTCGATGCCAATGGACAGCCCATCGAAGACCGCATTCAATACTACCAGCACCCTATCCCCGACAATGAGAACTCCGAGACATCCTACTCCAAAGGATTCAGCTGGGGGCTCAACGGCGCCGTCACCGGCGAGGTGGGCAGCGAAGGCCCCAAGGCAGAAGCCAGCGTAGGCTTCAGTCTCGAGTGGTCCAGTGAGACCAGCTATACCCTCAAGTCCATACAGTATGAGCGCAACACATCCTCCGTCTATCCCGTTTTCCGCTACTGGACTAACAATGTCAAGCTGACCGACGACGACTACGAGAGCGAGCAGAAGACCAACGTCAACTTCCCCGCCATCACACACACCGAGTTCTCCGCCAGCACGGCGTGGATATGGCGCGTGCCCCGCAACAGCTCCATCGGCGTGGACGACAATCGGGCCACACATTTTAAGCTGCGCGTGCGCGTCAAGCCCGTCTTCGCCTCGTGGTACCACTGGCGTGGAGCCGTGGAGTACGACGGCAACAAGAGGACCTACAACGGCTACATCGGAGCCGAAGACGGCTGGTTCACTCACAATGAGGCATTGCCAGCACCCGACCGCACGCCGTGGGGTATCGTGGCACTGAAGAACGCTGCATCGGCATACACCATTGGTAATATCAAGATATACAAGCAGTCTGAGTTCTCCGAGAAAGGAACCAATGCACCCGTCTTCACTACCATCCGGAGTTCTTACAACGTGAACGAAGTGGCAAGGAAAAGCATCCCCGAAGGCACTTATGCTATCACCTACCAAGCCATCGACCCGAATAACGGCAACAGGGTAGTGGGCAACTGGAAGTATGAGAACATCGAAATCGAGCAGGGAGACAGCCCATCGTCTGCCACGACAGAGATTTCCTCCATCAATGCCCAGGAAATACAATAGATGGCGGTCACTTCCAGATGCGCGACAACTATTTCTCAGAGGCAGTGGTTTCGATGTAAAACGTAGAGATTAAAAGTTAAGTTTAAAGATATAAGAAAAGTCGCTTAACGTTATTCGTTATTCGTTACTCGTTACTATTCACATATCAAAAAAACGCTGGCCAGCAGGTCAGCGTTTTTAGCAGAAAACAACGATTTGAAAACAATCTCTTTACATCAACGCCAGAGCGTCGATAGGACCCCGTCCCATGCAGCTGGTGGTCGTGATGGCCGTGAGGAAGGCCGTGAGTGCGGCTACTAAAACCTTCACCGCTATCTCAATCATGCGCTTCTTCATAACTCATTAACCATTAGGGATTGGTTACGGGATGTGCCTGACGCCAAGTCTCCAGGTCGGTGACTGACGTGTACGTCTCGGTTTTACCCTTGCTGTTCGTACGAGTCTTAGACTCCAGCACAGAGTCGATGGTGAGAGAGGCCTTGTCGAGGTTGGCCGTAGAGGTCAGCTTGTCCAGCTCGCTGTTGTCAGGAATGACAACCAGCTTCAGACCCTGAATCATCGAGCGCGCATCGAGCGGCTGATGCATTCCTGCAAGGTCTTCGGGGACCTGACCGCCATCACTGATGGCGTTCAGCTTGAACGTGCCGAAGCCGTCCAACTTCACGGGCTGACCCTGAATCATCAGCTCAACCAGACACTCAGAGAGCTGCGTCAACACACCCTGCACGATAGCACGGGGATAACCCAGACCGTGGCTCATGATGTGCTCCAGCAGACCGCGGGTCGACAAGGCTTCGGGGTGAATCACCTCGGGATAATACTTACCATAGGCAGCGCTCTTGGTGTTCTTGTTCTGGCGCATACCCAGACGGATTTGAATTTGATTTTTTGCCATAATGAATTTTACAATTAGTTTGACATAAAGTTAATTTTGGTCTAATTCTTAGTGCTGGCGGCATGGTGGCTCGGAGCTACCTGCCTGTTCTCTTCAAGTTTGCGCGCCGTTCTCTCGGAGTTAGTGCCAAGTACATCAGTTTCGACGGTGCAAAGTTCGGAACTATTTTTGATATATGCAAGCGACTTTTTCGCCGTTCCTCGCGCACACAAGGCGCGTACCGCGCGTACACCTATTTGCAACGAATCGATTTTTGCAAAATCGTTAAGAAAATTTCACAACTTGTTAACAAAAAGATACACAAATAAATTGCAATTTCACCAGTACATCTGGTAAAAAACTATTAAAAGAAGGCAAAAGATCATCCTAGGCACCTGATAGCTAGCATGGTCAGGTCGTCGTTAGGTGCTATTCCGTTGCGGTGCGACTCTACCGACAGGCTGAAGGCGTCGATTACCTGCTTGGCAGTATCTGATTTCATTTGTTGCATCATCTGTTGCAGCTTGTCGTTGCCATACTGCTCCTGTGCCAGGTTTTCGGCCTCGTTCAGACCGTCGGTATAGATAAAGAGCAGCTTGCCGCTGATATTGTCAAGCTCATCACCCTCAAAGTCGATCTCTGGCCACAGACCGATTGGGGCATTCGATTCTACTTCGATAAACTCGCCATCGAGCAGTGGAGGATTATGTCCGGCATTGCAGTAGTAAAGATGGCCGGTAGTGAGATCGGCTTCGCCAATAAACATGGTGACGAACATACCGTTATCGTTGTTTTCCGACAGCTCATTATTCAGGCGGGTTGCAATATCACTGGGTTTACGACGCTCCTTGGCCATAGCACGGAATAGGCGGATGGCTTGCGCCATAAAGAGTGAGGCAGGAACGCCCTTGCCGCTTACGTCGCCAAGGCAGAAGTATAGCTGATTGTCGATGATTTCGAAACTGTAGAGGTCGCCACCCACCTCCTTCGCAGGTGACATCAGTCCATAAAGGTCGAGATCGCTGCGCTCTGGGAAAGCCTGTGGCACCATCGACATCTGAATATCGCGGGCAATGCGCAGTTCACTCTCAATACGCTCCTTGGCAGTGGTAGTCTCCTCCAACTGGTCATAGGCCGTCTGCAGCTCGTTGAAGGTGGCCTGCAAGCGTCGCTGCGCCTTGCGGCGATGGATGATGTAGAAGATGAAGAAGACAGTGACCAGCAGCGACACGGCTATGGAGCCTATCAGCCGCTGGCGTGTCAGGTTGACCTGTTGATTGGCTATCTCTCGCTCCATCTGCTGTGTGTCATAAACGATGGCCAGCTCGGCGGCATCGCTCTGCTTGGCATGTGCAATGGCTGTGTCCAGCAACTCGAAGGCTTGTGTGGCTACCGCCAATGCCGAGTCGTTGCGGCCAGACTTCAGGTTGGCAACATATTTTGATGCGAGGAAGCCCTGGATGTTGTCGAGCGAATAGTCCATGCCCCACTCATTCAGCACGCCGTCCAGATTACGGTAGTTGTCGGCAGCCTCGGCATAGCGGTTGGTCGCCATCAGGTAGCCTGTTGCGTCAATGCGTCCATAGCTGCTCCGCCCATAGTCGGTGGCTTCGTAGGCCTGGTAGGCTGTCGCTGCCTCGTCTGCATGTCCCAGAGCCTGCAGCGCCACAGCATATTGCAAGTTGAGGCGCGTCTGAACATGATCGGCAAAGGCCTCGCTGGCTCCTGGCTTTGCCCTGTAGGGGCCTATCAGGCTGTCAGTACGGTCTATCCAGGTGAGCACCACGTCATATTTCTTCGCATGCAGATAGCCCAACGCCGTGTTGAAGGCATCGACGATGGCATGGCGCAGGCCATCTGCGGTGCTGTCGGCCTCGGCCATCTGAATGTATTTCTTAAAGGCCAGGTTATAGCTCACGGCAGCATCGTCATGCCTGCCCAGGTTCAGCTGGCATTGGCCTATGGACTCGTGCAGGATGGCATGTACAAGGTCGAGGCGGCTGTTGGTCTCCTCCATCTTTGCGACGGCAGGCAAGGCAATGCGCAGGGCACCTTCATAGTTGTGCTTGTTCACCAGCAGGTTGGACAGCGAGGCTGCCGACTGGTAATAAAAGTAGACGTCTTTGGGCGACAGGTTCTGGGTGATCATGTTTTTCTGCCAACACCACTCGCTAGTGCGTAGCTTCTTATCTTTGCTATAGGCCAAACCACGATAGTAGTTAGCCGCCATTTCCGACAATGCCTTGGCCTTCTCAAGGCTGTCTACGACGAATAGGGTGCGCTGGTGGTCTTTGCCATCTAACAGGTCTAAAACCATTCTGCAGGCCTCGCTGTTCTCCGCGTCTTTCATCGTAGTGTCATCGTTTCCCTCATGCGTCAGCTCATAGTGACTCTTGTTGTTTCCACATGAAAACAACAGCAAAGCTGATAGCATCCAAAAGAATATCGGTCTGTTCATTTTCATGTCAATCTATTTGGTAGAAGCACTTTGTTTATCATTCTGTATTATCTTTATTTTGCTGCAAAGATAAACATAATTTCCGATTATCCTCATGTTTTATTCACTTTTTTTCAAGTTATACGACCAATTTTTTTATGTTTTAAGATAGCCGAAATCCTTAAAAGATATTAATACTTGGTGTGGTGTCCTGACTTTTGGTACACTCTTACGTTTATTTTGCAACCAGGATTGCGAAGACAGGCTTCGCTCGAAACTGATTGTCAAACTAAAAACATGTTGTTTATGAAGACTTTAGAAGTTGATGAGATTTTAAGGATTTTGGAAAAGTGTGGGTGGCAGGCATGGCTGTGCGACACGCCTGTACCTGTGTATGAATCGGTGCATGCGGGCGACCCCGCCGACCCAGGACAAATACCACCGTCAGGGGTAAGCGGTATCAGGCGTATAGAGCATTGGCAGACCGAACCACGGAGCTGCTAACCATGAAAGACAATGAGTTTAGGCTGCTATAAACTAAAAAACTCTGTAAAAACTCTGTAAAAGGGGGCGTTTTTCACAGAGTTTTTCCGGAGTTTTGAGAAAAACGGGCAAAACCCTGTAAAAAACTCCGGAAAACTCTACGGCGATGGAATATTTTTTCCATCGCCTTTTTTTTGTTCCTAATTTTGCCGTCGAAATCGATTTCAAAGTCAAAATAAAAAACATTCGAGTATGGAACAAAAAAAGATTACCGAGCATTTTACGCTCAACGAAATGACGCAGTCGTCGGCGCTTCTTGCGTATAACAAGAAACACAAGACGAACTATGAGAACCTGCCGACAAGGACGGGTATTGACATGAACCTGCATCATCTTTGTATGCAGTTGGAAACCATCAGGGCATGGATGAATGTGCCGCTGAAAATCTCTTCGGGCTATCGTAGCAAACTCGTGAACGAACTCGTGGGTGGGTCGCCAACATCACTCCATTGTCAAGGCCTTGCGGCTGACGTCGTCCTGCCGCTTGACAAGATCTGTCTTTTCGTCGACCTCGCAATGGGAATGGATTTTACGAAGGAAGTCTTGATATCCCACAATACCCAAAGTGGGAGTACATGGGTACACTACGGATGCAGTAGCACTCTGAAAGATCAGTGCCGCGTGGGCATCGACGTCAACGGAAAAATTTTATCATGTGTTCACAACAAATAATCAAGTCTTTAGCGACCGCGCGTTCTAAAAGTAACGAATAACGAATAACGAATAACGTTTAGTAATAATGCTAATGGCCAATAATAATAATTATAAATTATTCTTATTGAACTTTCTTTTACTGCACCGCTGGAAAAATTGAAAGTCGCTTAACGTTATTCGTTACTCGTTACTCGTTACTATTTGATAATTCATTCATTTTCAATAACTTAAACAACAAAAACAATGGAAGACAACGTGAAAAAACAGCCAGAAAAGAACTTCATCAAAGTTCGTGGCACAGCGACATTTTATGAGGGAAATGCCTTCGAATTTGTCAGTCAGAAGGAGGGGAAACCCCAGCGTACCGACGTAAAAAAGTACGGCAATGCCAAGGTCTACACCACTACTGGAGCATCACCCAAGAAGGTGATTACCATCGAGTGTGCTGCCGATGCCGTAGACCCCGCCAGCGAGGTGTCCTCAGCCTTTGCCAAGTGCTTCAATGAGGAATTCAAGACAAAGCTACCTGAAAGCCTCACCCCGAAGGGTGCCGTGCTGAAGAACGACCCAAACTTGAAGATGACCGTGAACAAGACAAAGAAGCAAATCGAATGCAGCTTCATCGTACCTCTGACACCTGACGGAAAGAGAGATTATAAAATCATGTTTTACGAAAAAATACAGGAGATTTCAAAATGTTTTGCTATCAACGAAAGTACAATCAACAAGTGCAAGTGATTGAGAACTCGCAGCAGCTGATGGACATCCTTCGTGATATGTCCATTGCTACGCAGGTTCAGAATGCGCGAGCATGCTTGCAGATGGGTAACGAAGAGGCCTATCAGCTGGCCAAGCGCAACTTGCCGCTCTTCCTCTTTTCTGCCGCGCACGTAGAAAAGACCAAGAGCAAGGGCGGCGTGGAAGGCTACTGGCGCAAGCAGGAAGCTACCTATCTCAACGGCCTTGCAGTCCTTGACATTGACCACATTGAGTTTCCGTGTGCGCTGTCGCAGAAGATTTGCGACACACACCCGGAGCTGTTCCGTCATGACTGCGAGAAGTGGAAGATATTCATGATATACGTCACGCCCAGCGACCACGGTCTGAAAATCGTCTTCGCTGCCGACCCCGACGAGGGCAACATTGCCGACAACCAGCGCAAGCTGTCTGAATACCTCGGCATCGAGAATGACGAGGCCATCAAGGACAGCAGCCGTGGTTCATTCGTCGTCGACGAGTCGAACGTGACGTATCTCAATCCTACCATCGTAGAATATTACAATGAAGAATTTGACAAGAAATATGGAGAGTTATACCGCAAGGGTAATTCAGCACCCATCAACACCAAAAAACAAAACAAGAAAAGCAATGAAACTGATAGTTCACATCAAGGCCCTGACAGTCATGGTGACGGGGGTCATCATCATGATTCTGCTGCTGCCGCTGGTGGCAGTTCAGACAGTAACGAACACACTGGTACGCCTGATGACAAAGGCAGTGATGGTAACGGGGACGTACCTGAAAAGGATGGAGATTTGACCTATGGCAGCATACCCGTTAGAGAATTGGCCCTTCGGTATGCCAACCGATATGGAGCGCCAGTTAAGGGCGACCGTCACAGAAGTCTTATCAAGGTGGCTGGCCACTTTCGCTACCTCGTTGACAATAACGCATCGAAGCTCAAAGTGGCGCTACGTGCGCTTCCTTGGGTGCGTGAATGGGAGCAGCAAGAAAGTAACGCTCGCGAGATTGACGACATTGCCGATGAAGTCTGTTCATATAAAATGTGGCGAGAACTTCCAAAGGCCATACAATCCTTGCTGCAAGGTACAGATACGAGTGTTTCTCGTGGTGTCAACGCCGTGGAGGGCAGCGCTTCAGAACGTGCTTTTAGAAGTGATAGCGAGGCGCTGGCAGACAGACTACGACCTCTTTTGGCAGAAGACCCCATATACTCCGCGTGTTGTTCCCATCTGCCAGACGTTAACAAAGTGGCCGGGGTCTTCGCAGCAGGGGGCATGTTCGCAACGCTGGCAACAAGAGTGCATTACCTACATTACGACGGCCAACAGCACCGAATGAACCCGCAGGTCTTCATCATCGGCAAGCCCGCCAGTGGCAAGTCCTTTGCAGACTGGCTCGACCAAAGCATCATGGCCGTACTCCGTGCCGCCGATGAGCCTGGACGAAAGGCAGAAGCGGACTACAAGAAGGAGAATAAGAAGCGCAAGACCGTCAATAAATCTTCTAAGAATGATAAGCCCATGGAAGAGCCGGACGTGGTCATCAGGTACATTCCGTCGCGCACGTCAAACGCTGTGTTCTACAAGCGACAAATCAACGCAAAGGAGCTGGTTGATGGAGAACTGATGCCGCTGCATCTGTACACCTTCGACTCTGAGCTGGACAGTAGCGTGACGGCACAAAGTGGCGGCACATGGATTGGCAAGCATGACCTCGAACTCAAGGCCTTCCACAACGAGTTCAGCGGCGTGGACTACGCCAACAGCGACAGCGTCAACGAGGTCATTCAGGTGTTTTGGAACCAAATCGTCACGGGTACCGACGTGTCACTGGCGAAGAAAATCAACATGCGCAATGTCAACGACGGCCTGTGCAGCCGTATTGCCATCTGCCGCATCGAGAGTGATGAGTTCTCGATGATTGAGAAAGGCAACTACGATGAAAAACAGAAGACGGCCGAAGAACTCAAGAAATGGGGTGAGCGTTTCGATGCCCTCAAGGGTGAAGTCTACGTTCCCAAGCTGGTTGAGCATTGCTACAAGCTATGCGAGAAGGCCGCCAAGGCAGCGAAGCTGGATGAGGACCACGTGCTGGACTACTTCCGCAAGCGTGCCGTGTTCTATGCCGAATGGTTCACCATCGTACGCGTATTGGCCAAGGCCATGTTGCAGCATGACAAGGATGAGAAGGTGGATATCATGAAGCCGAAAATCACCCAGTCAGACCTGGATTTCGCGGAATTCATCTTCGATACCGTCATCTACTATCAGGACCTCTTCTTCGGCAGCATGCTGGAAGAAACGTGGGCGAACGCCAAGAACGCGTTCGTCATGCGCAAGCAGACGAGAACAAGCCGTAACGAAAGGCTCTTCGACACACTGCCCGACACCTTCGACAGAAAGCAGGCGGCGTCGCTCTTGGGGTTAACGGTCTGTGCTGCCGGCATGCAGTGTAACCGTTGGATGAAATTAGGTTATATCAAAAAAGTAGGTAAAGGACTATGGCAGAAGAATTCTTAATACCAATAGAACTAAAAGGTGTCCTGATGGACGCTGACTGGATACATCGCACACACGGGTTCATTGCCCGTGGTGTGGCGATGTCCAACAAAATCAAGGCCGTCAAGCGCGGTGCCAAACAGGTGCAAATGAACTACGGCGCACAAACCAAGCTGTTAGGACGTGACCTCGTCTATAAGTCATGGCCCTGCATACTGGACTGGGACGGTACGCTGTACTCCAACCCAGGTACGCAGTACAGGGCGGAAGTGGATGAAGACTTCCTGTGTTTCGTTCTCGGCTTCTATTCCGTTATGGTTGACCATGACGGACAGCCAGAACTCGACGAGAACGACAAGCCGAAAATCACGTATAACCACAATGCCCTGACGCAGTACATGCGTTCTCTCAAGAAGCTCAGACATTACACACTCGTTCTGTGCTATGACTATGAACAGGAAGGTGACTTCTACAAGTCGCTGGAATTACCACAACCCAAACAAATGTAAGATTATGGCAAGAAAAAAATCAAAAAAACAAAGGCTTACAGACCTTGAAAGAGAGTTAGTAAAGAGGGCTGTTGCCATGATGGCAGAGTTAGGTAGACGGAATCTCAATCCTTATCGGTCAATTGATACCTTAGAGATGGTTGATTGTGAAGATAAGCAAATTGGCTGGTGGGTAAGACTAGACCTGAATCCAGAGAATTGGTACGTCAGCAAAGACGAATTAGATTCTTTGGAGCAACGCTTCGACAGCGATTACTCTGCCGTTTATAACAAAGGTGAAAAGGTCTACATTTCGGTGGGCGTTAGTTTGGATTTTTTCGAATCTCAAAATGAGCAGGAGAAATAATGAATATTAAATTAGTTTGTTTAGATTAGAAATAATTTTTTTCTTTTGTTTTACGTTTCATGTTTGCTTGGTGAAGCGTCACCAAAAACCTACCCTCGTCGTGATGACGGGGGTATTTTAATAGTAACGAGTAACGAATAACGAATAACGTTAAGCGTGTTTCAAAAATCCATTTTTACGTTAAGCGTATATATTTATTGGAGTGACAGGCCACCGTCGATAACCAGATTGGTGCCTGTCACCCATGATGCAGCATCACTCAGCAGATAGGTGATGGCCAGGGCGATGTCGTCGAGAATGTGGGTGTTGACCATACCTGTCCCACTGATTTTAGGGGTGGTCTGCCCCCATTGCAATCTATACATCATAAATGAGACTGATAACGATGATTGAAGTTATCAGATAGGCCAGTTTTACAGGAAGTCCGATACGCAGGTAATCCGTTGGACGGTAACCTCCCGGGCCGTAGACCAGCAGATTGAGCGGGGTGCTGATAGGGGTCAGGAAGGCAGCATTTACCGCCAACAAGAGAGAGATGGCAAACGGAAGAGGGTTGCACCCGATATCCATAGCGGCATCATAGAAAACGGGGAACATCAATGCAAGAGCGGCTGAATTGGATACAAACTCAGTAACGAACGCTGCCATCAGACATAGCGCAATCATCACCAGGAGGGGATGACTGCCACAAAGAGCCAAAACACCCGCAGCCATCTGATCGGCCAAACCTGTTTTCTGGAGGGCCGTCCCCAAGACAATGCCTCCTCCCAGAGATATCAGGATTTGCCAATTGATGGAGTTCATGGCCTGCGAGGGTGTACAGCAGCCAAACACCAACATGGCTCCAGCTGCAAGGAAGGCACTCTGCTGCAGAGGCATGACACCCGTGACGGACAGCAATACCATGCCTATCAGAATGGCTGTCGATACCAGTGCATTTAGTCCCACCTCAGTATCCTCAAGGGAATCGATGAAATGCAACTGTGACTTCAGTGCATCCGTATCAATCCTCTTATGAGGCTTATGGACAAAGAGCAGCAAGTCGCCGGCATGCAGCACAACCTCGCGTGGCGGTTCGTTAATGCGCTCACCCTTACGCGATACTGCCATCAGCGTCATCTCATAATCCTGCTCGAAAGTAGTATCACACAGACGCCTTTCTATTAAGTTGCTACCGAAACAGATATATGCCGTCTTGTGTTGTCTTTTCTCTATTTTATCACTGATGCTGAACACGGGGTAGTCTGGACTGACAAATCCCATCTCCTTCGCCAGTCCCATCAGCTCGTCAACATGTCCCGCAAAGAGCAGCCGGTCGCCGCCTATCAGGGGTTCGTCGTCACTTACTGGCGTCACCAGCCGTTCGTCGTCGAAGTGAATCAATTCCACAAGATTACCGGCGCGCTGACGGTTCAGTTCCAGCTCACCGATGGTTTTGCCAATGTGGCGATTGTTTGAGGTGACAAGCATTTCCAGTGTGTATTCACTGGTATTTTCAAAAGCCGACTCTGGATTTTTGATAGCGGGCAGGAGCCTACGGAAGACGATGAGTGCCAACGTGCCGACAACAAAACAGGCCAATGCTGGAAGCGTGGATGCAAAGATGCTTAAGGGCTGACCTGTCTGTTTCTCGTACATACCACATAGTAACAAGGTCGTCGGTGTGGCGATGGCTGCGATGGCTCCTCCCATGACGCCGGCATAGCTCAAAGGGATGAGCAGCTTGGAAGCCTGAATGTCCAACTTCTTTGACCATAGCTTTACCACTCTCACGAAGATTGCGACAACGGAAGTGTTGTTCACGAAGATACTCAGCAGCGCTACGGGCAACATCAGGTGCAACAAGGTATTAACCTCGCCTTTCGGCTTACCAAGCAGAGGTTTCGTTATCTGCTGAAGTGCCCCCGTGTGTGACAGGCCAGAGACTATGACGAACATGATACCTACAATGATTACCGATGAGTTGACGAAGCCTGAGAAAGCTTCGGAGGTATCCAGCACACCCGTCACAAATAATATGCCAATGGCCCCAAGAAAGATGACATCTGACCTGAGTCGAGTAAATAAGAGCACAGCCATTACCGCAATGACCGTCACAAGAGTAATCCAAGCATCAAATCCTAATCCCAACATCATCATGGATGATCTTCTTTATATTGTCCTTTTATTATATTCGTAAAGCTGGGTACAAAGTTACGAAATAATCAGTAAAAAACAAATACCTTAACCGTTGTTTTTTATAATTATTCAATTCAAGTTTCGCAAGTTAGGAACTTGCGAAACTTGAATACTTTTATTTTCTTTTTTGATGGGGTGAAGCGTCACCCGAAACCTACCCTCGTCGTGATGACGGGGGTATTTTAATAGTAACGAGTAACGAATAACGAATAACGTTAAGCGTGTTTCAAAAAATCCATTTTTACGTTAAGCGTATATATTTATTGGAGTGACAGGCCACCGTCGATAACCAGATTGGTGCCTGTCACCCATGATGCAGCATCACTCAGCAGATAGGTGATGGCCAGGGCGATGTCGCGGGGCTCGCCATAACGGCGCAGGGGGTAGTGCTGCAGATCGGCCTGCAGGTCTTCGTCTGTGATACTGCTGTCGTCGAGAATGTGGGTGTTGACCATACCTGGACAGACGGCATTCACACGAGTCTGGCGGCCTGCCAACTCTAAAGCGGCACCGCGTACAAAAGCACTCAGGGCACCCTTCGTGGCAGCATAGACGCTGTTGGCTACCGTCGTGGGACCTATGCCGTCGAGTGAACTGGTGAACACTACGGAACTCTTCTTGGCCAGCTTGCGCGCCTTGAGCAGCTCCCTGATAAGAAGCATGGGCGACAGCACGTTGGTTTGGAACATGCGTCGGACTTCGTCGTCGCGGAGGAAGGGTATGGGCTGCAGCTTGGTGAAACCTGCATTGCTCACAAGTCCGTCGAGACGAGGCAAACGCGACACCATCGCGCTGATGGCCTCGGGATCGTTAAGGTCGCAGACAACATATTCGCTACCGCCCTCAGTATCCGTGATGAGGTCGAGGGTCTCTTGCAACCGCTGCTCGTTACGACCGGTGATGATGACCGTTGCACCAAGGCGCGCACACTCTATGGCTGTCTGACGTCCGATGCCTGAGGAGGCGCCGGTGACCAGTATGGTTTTATCCTGTAGGGAATAGGGATTGTAGGACATGAAGAAGTAAGAAGTAAGATGTAAGAAGGAAGATGTAAGAGGTAAGAGGTAAGAGGTATCGCTTCGCGAGTAAGAAGTAAGAATTAAGAAGTAAGAAGTAAGAGTTCGCTACCGCCCGCAATTGAGCAGTCAAGCAAATCATAATTTCTAATTCCTAATTTCTAATTCCTAATTTTTTTCTAATTCCTAATTTTCTTATGAACAATGAACTGACAGTAGTCCAGCTCGGGCATTTCGAGAATGAAGCTGCCTAATGACAAGCCGGCACCGAAGGATGCCAGACAGAGCGTCAGCGACTTCTTGTCGGCATACATCTCCTGATAGTGTTCGCACAGCGTGACGGGAATGGTGGCGCTGTTGGAGTTGCCGTATTTCGGAACGATGTCGTTAGGCATACGTTCCTGAGGGACGCCCACCTTCTCGGCCATCTTCTTCAACATGAAGGGATTGGGCTGGTGGCAGATGAAGTAGTCGATGTCAGACACTTGTTTACCGGAGGCTTTCAACAGTTCGTTGATCATGGCCGGCGTCTCGTTGATGGCGAAATTGAACACAAGGTCACCCTCCATGAAGAACTGCTCGGGACTGCGCCAGTTGCCGTCCTCGTCCTGTGTCTCAACGGAGGTCTCAGGGGTGATGGGCATGCGGGTGCCACCTGCCGGAATGACGATGCTCATGGCGCTCTGGCCCTCGTTCTTCAAGGAGCAGTAGATGGTGTTGTCGCTGTCGCTGTTCTCGACGATGCTGACCGTCACGGCGTCACCAATGATGGGACGGCTGGCACGGTCGCGCTGGCCGACCTTGAAGGTCATCAGGTCGCCGCTCACCAACAGCACTTTCTTGTCGGTCAGATGTTCCAGAGTCATCATGGCATAGCACAGGCCGACGCTATAGCCGCAGCATGCCTGGGAGATGTCAATGCACACACACTCCTTAGACAGGTCGAGATGACCTTGTATGAGGTTGCTGACCGGCGGCATGAAGTAGTCGGGTGAGGTGGTGGTCACGATGATGGCACCGACCTCGTCGGGCGTGATGACGTGGTTGTCGAAGAGGTGGCGTATGCCGTATTCGGCATAGTCGGAAACGGTATCGCCGGGCTCGGCGACACGGCGGGTGCCGTAGCCCATGATTTTCTTGAGCTTCTGCATCTTCAGCTCAGAATAGCCGTAGTTCTGCATCTCGTCGACAAAGTCTATCTCACGGGACGGCAGCACGGTGAGTACGGCGGATATACGCTTGTTGTGGAAGGTGGTAATCATGCGGTGCGATACTTGGTGATGATACGGACGATGGCGTCAATGTCCTTGAAGTTCTCGGGCAGGATTTCGGTGCCGGGAATGCTGGCACAGAACTCCTCTTCGGCTACGTCGACGATGGACACGATGTCGAGGGAGTCAATCATACCCTCTTCCACAAAGTCATGGCCGGGTTCCGTGAAGTCGTACTCCGGACGCAACTCCGAAAGCACTTGCAGTATTCTCTCTTTCATTTGGATTCGTTTATCAGTTTGTTATAATAGGAACGGTCTGTCTTGCCGCTGCCGTTCTGGCGCAGCGAAGGCTCGCGGTGATACTCAGAAGGCAGCATGTAGCGGGGAATCTTGGCGAGCACGGCCTTACGGAAGGCTCCGAGGTCGAGGTCCTGCTGTGCCTGATAGAACAGCACGATTTTCTTGTTCTCGCGGTCGAAGACGATGCAGCAGTTGTCGACCATGTGGCTCGACAGCACGGCATTCTCTATCTCACCCAGTTCAATGCGGAAACCGTTGAGCTTGATCTGGGCATCCTTGCGGCCCACATACATGATTTCCCCACGGTCGTTGTAATAGGCGGTATCGCCTGTGCAGTAGATGCGCTCAGGGAAGTACGGATTCAGCGGATTCTGGATGAAGGCATTGGATGTCTTCTCCCAGTCGCCATAGTAGCCCATGGCCAACCCCGTGCCACGGACACACAGCTCGCCCGGTTCGCCAACCTCGGCACGACGCTGGCGGTCGACGAGAATCAGCATCTCCGTATTACGGCAGGCACGACCAATGGGTAGCGGCTCGTCGTCAGTAAACTCCCTGTCGACTAAATAGTATGTACAGGCATCGGTAATCTCAGTAGGACCGTACAGGTTGGCATAGCGGCACTGAGGCATGTGGCGACGCCAGTAGTTCAGGTGTTTGTTGGGCATCACCTCGCCACAGAAGAACACGTCGCGAAGATAGGCGGGCTTCTTCGAGCTCAGGATGTCGAAGTTGACGACATTGATGAGGGCGTAGGGTACCCAGAAGATGAAGTTGATGTGGTGATCGTTCAGATAGTCGATCAGTTTGGCAGGAAATGAGAAGTAGCTCTCGGGAATGATGTCCATCGTGGCACCGGTGGCATACATCAGATAGATGTCCAAAATGGAGTTGTCAAAATAGAACGGTGCCTGATTGCCGATGATGGCCGTCTCGTCAATCTTGAAGGTCTCGATGGCCCAGTCGATGTAGTCGATGACACCCTGATGGGCAATGACCACACCCTTCGGCGTACCCGTAGAGCCGGACGTGAAGACCGAATAGACGGCATCGGTACTGATCTGGTGCGACAGGTACTGTTCCGCATCGGCACCAGCCTGCATCTCACGCTGCAGGGCGTCGTCAATCAGGACAATCTGCTTGTCTGGGGCAATCTGCCGCACATGGTCCAGACGGGCTGCATCGGTAATGATGACCTGGCTCTGGAGGGTTTCCAGAATGGTCATGATACGGGAGTCGGGCGACTTGGTGTCCAAGGGGACATAGAAGTTGCCGCTCATGCTGATGCCGGCAAAAGCCCTGATCATAAGCGCACTCTTGGGAATATAGACACCAATCGGGGTACGCTCCACACCGGTCTCCCTGATGGCATCGGCAATGACGAAGGCCGACCTGAGCAACTCCGAGAACGTGACAGAACCCTGCTCGTCGACGAGGGCAACCTTCTCGGGCAGCCGGTGTGCCGTCTTCACCAGATATTCAATGACACTCTTCTGCATCTTTTCTATTTCTTACTGATTACCATGTTGAACAAATCCTCAATCGTGTCACAGGCACGGACCTCCTTGTTGTTGATGGTGACGCCCAGCACGTCGTCAACCATCGAAATGATGGACAGGGAAGCCAGGGAATCCCATTCGTCCAGCGACTTGAAGTCGGTCTGGGCGTCGATGTCTGTAGCATCTTCCAATTCCAGGGTCTCAATAAACTTGTCTATAAATTCTTTCAGTTCCATATTGCTTTATGCTTCGTTTGGTTCATAAAAACGTTTCATCTCCTCAATCTCCTCTGGCGTCAGCTTACGGGTCGGATCACCTTGCGGGTCGTTGTCGGGAGCCAGCAGATAGTCCTCCTCTATCAGTTGCGCACTCTGGTTGTTGCCAATCAGCGAGTATTTCGGCAGCTTGTATTTCTTGTTCAAGATGGCACGGGCTCCAATGATGCAGCAGTCTGGTGTCTGCGTACCCTTCATGATAAGCGTCTGACAGCCTACCCAGTTATGACGGCCGATACGTACCGGGGCTGACGGCTTGATAAACCGACGACCTATCATGTCGACCATATAGTGGAAGTCGGAGTCCATGACGGTGGTGCCGAAACCTAACAGCGTGCCGTCACCAAAGGTCACTTCCTGGGCACAGAATATCTTGCTGCAAGAAGCGCCAAAGCCGTCGCCGAAGGTCAGGACGGCACCGGGATGCACTTCCAACATCGACTCATTGCCTATCTGGCAGTGGCCTTTGAACACTATCAGGCCACGCACATTCTTGTAGGAGATGCCCTTCTTGTAATAGAAGTCGTGCTTGAAACCCATCTTAATCATGCCGCAGCGTACCTTCTTGGCGTCAATGCGTACCTTGCCATTGAGCTTCCATGCGCCACGGTTGCGGCAGCGAACCCAGATAGGTAGCTTCCATGCCTGACTCAGCGGCAGGTATTTCAGATTGAAGGCCACGACATAGGGCAGATACAACAGATAGCAGGCAACAAAGATACGTATCTGCTTATACGTATCACGAAACCATATCGCCAAAGGACTCTTCTGCTTCTTTCTTGGGGTGCTGCTCATACTGTTTCAAGCATATTTGCTGCAAAGGTACGATTTTTTCAGTTCATTGTTCATAGTTCATAGTTCATAGTTGCCGCCGTTTAACATCTTTTACCACATCTGGCACAAAAATAACCATGAACCATTAACTATGAACTATGAACTTTTTCGTACCTTTGCACGCAGAAAAAAGAGTTGATTATGAATGAAGAGCAGAAGATTTCGGTGGTTATCAACACCTATAACGCCTGCCAGCATCTTGCCAAGGTGCTGGACGCAGTGCGTGACTTCGACGAGGTGGTGGTATGCGACATGGAGAGTACCGACAACACGGTGGACATTGCCCGCCAGTATGGCTGCAAGGTGGTGACATTCCCAAAAGCCGACCACAAGAGTGCCGAACCGGCACGCACCTTCGCCATCCAGTCGGCCAGCAACAAATGGGTGTTGGTGGTCGATGCCGATGAAATCGTTACCCCCGAACTGCGCGATGCACTCTACCGTAAGATTCAGGAACCCGGCTGTCCTGAGGGCTTTTATATTCCCCGCCAAAACATGTTCATGGGCATGTTCGTTCGCGACTTCCACTACGACTACCAGCTGCGTTTCTTCATCCGGGAAGGCACCGAATGGCCACCTTACGTCCACACATTCCCCAAGGTACAGGGACGTGTCGTGAAACTCAAAGCCGCCAAAGAGGCCCGTATGTTACACCTGATGGACGAAACGATGCATGAGTACATGGCGAAGCTGAACGAATACACCGACAATGAGGTTGAGAAGAAGCGCCAGAAAGGCTATGGCTTGTGGGCGCTGCTATGGCGACCGCTATGGCGTTTCTCGCAGTGCTACTTCCTGGAAGGAGCCTTCAAGATGGGTACCCGTGGTGTGATACGTGCCGGTCTTGCTGCCGTCTATCAGTTCTCGCTCGTCTCCAAAATCATTGAAGAACGCAGTAGAGGGAAGAAGGAAGAGGGAAGAGGGAAGAAGTAAGAGGTATCGCTTCGCGAGTAAGAAGTAAGAATTAAGAAGTAAGAGGTAAGAGTTCGCTTCCGCCCGCAGTTGAGCAGTCAAGCATATCATAATTTTTAATTTCTAATTCTTAATTTTTAATTTCTAATTTCTAATTCCTAATTATAACTAAGAACTACTTTCCTCTGAGGCGGCACATGATATAGACAAACCACAATTTGGGTAACAAACGGATCTTGTCTGCCAAACTGTCTACTTCACAAACCACCGTGATGTTATCCCACAAGCCCTTCGAACGGCTGGTGTTCGAGATGCCCGACGTGTCGAAACGGGCAATGGGGAAAGGCAGTTGCACAAAACGGCAGCCTTTCAGATACAGGATTTTCATCAGCTTGAAATCGGCTGACATGCGATGCTTGGTGTCAAAGGGATGTTGCAGCAACAACGGCCGCCTGACCAAAGCACTCTGATGACAGAAGTACATACGATGGGCATTATGGGGTGCTTCAGCCACCTTGACACTGTCACCCTTTATAACGTCACCATAGATAACATCTGCACCGTCGTGTGGTGACCCGAAAACACGGCTCAGCACCTGATTGTCGGCAAAGGTGTCACCGGCATTCATGAATATCACCCAGTCGCCACTGGCCATCCTGGTTCCTTTGTTCATGGCGTCGTAAATGCCGCCGTCAGCTTCTGAAACCCACTTCATACGTTCCTCCTGACAAGCCTCCAGCAGTTGGGACGTGCCATCCGTAGAGCCACCGTCGACAACGATATACTCCATGGGGGCATATTGCTGGGCCAGGACGTTGCGCATGGTTTCCTGTAACGCGTCCTTGTTGTTGCGACAGACGGTGATGACCGTCACTTTGGGCTGATGTTCCATAACTAATGCTTGTGATGGACGAAACGCCGCTCATCGTGATATTCGCGATAAGGCAGGTTGTAGTCTAAATAGAAGAAGTTGTGTTGCCGCTGGTCGTCGTGGGGAGGAATGGTCATGTAGTCACCGTACTTGCCCTTCAGATAGTCGTCCCAGTGTTCTACTCCCATGATGCGCTCCCCTTCAAAGTCAATCGGCGTAGGCGTTCCCAGGGTCTTTTTATCCATGATGCCATTGATACCATCGTCATAGTCAAGCACCTTACGGGAGCGTTCGTAGTCATAACGGGTCCTTAACCAGAGAATTTGCCGCTGGGCCCATCGCTTCGAAAACAGATACTGCAACAGCAGGACGGGCCACGCCTCGGGACCATGTCCGTGTTTGAAGGGATTGCGGTTCAGGAAATAGATCAGCTTGTCAAACAGGGCATAGCGCGTCACGACCCACTTCTGTGCCAGGCGCCATGAGGGGACGCCGTCAATGGGGAACACATCGATATAGATGCCGCCCAGATAGTCGCTGTGCTCTCGCTCTATCAACGTGGTGTCGGCATTAATCACCTTTCCGAAGGCACCGGGGTAGTCTGGATTGTTCTCGGCACACACTGCCTCGTAGGGAGCGGGCAGCCATTCCTTGGCATGGGCCATAAAACGGTCGTAGTCAGGACGGGGCATACAGATGTCCATATCGTCATCCCACGGAATGAATCCGTGATGTCGGACGGCTCCTAACATCGTGCCTGCCCAGGCATAATAGCGCAGGTGGTGCTCTTGGCACACTTTGTCAACAGCCAACAGTATTTTCAATATGTTGCCTTGCAACGTTCTGATATCATACGAAGCCATGGGTCATTCTCCTGTTTTGGGGTTCAAAGGTAGTTGAAAAATACCACTTTGCAAAATAAATATGGCATAAATTTGCAAAATTAGATAAAAAACACTACTTTTGCAACCATGAAATGTATTTATTACTTCCTTTACATCTTGTCACTATTGCCGTTTTGGGTACATTACGCTTTTAGTGACATGTTCTATTTCCTGATGTATCGTGTCGTAGGATACCGGCGTGATGTGGTACGCAACAACCTCACCTCTTCCTTCCCAGACAAGAGCGAGGAGGAGATAAAAGCCATCGAACGGGGCTTTTATCACTGGCTCGGCGACTATGTGGCAGAAACCATCAAGTTCATTTCCATCAGTGAAAAGAACCTGAAGCGGCGCATGGTGTTCAAGGGGATTGACTTGATAGACCAGACCATTAACGAAGGACAGTCGGTTGCCCTTTACCTGGGCCACTACTGCAATTGGGAGTGGATTACATCGATGCCCCTTTGGGTCACACCTAAGGCACATTGCGGACAGATTTACCATGCACTGGAGAGTCCTACCTTCGACAAGCTGTTTCTCAAACTCCGCCAGCGGTTCGGAGCAGAGTGCATACCCATGGCTGAGACATTAAGACGAATCATCAAATACCGTCAAGAGGGGCAACCGGTCATCATCGGCTACATCAGCGACCAGACGCCGTTCTGGAACAACATCCATCACTGGCTGGACTTCCTGAACCACGACACACCCGTACTCACTGGCACAGAACGACTGATACGCCAGACGAACCATGCCGTGTTCTATACCGACATCCGCCGGGTTCGCCGCGGCTACTATGAGGCTGAATACAAGCTGATTACCCGTAACCCTAAAGAGATGAAGGAGTTCGAACTTACCGACATCTATTTCGACTTACTGGAGAAGAGCATCCGCCGTGATCCTGCTCCCTATCTGTGGACACACAACCGCTGGAAGCGTACCCACGAAGAATATAACATTCGCCTTGACCCTGAGACAGGACGAGTCAGTCTGGAATATGATTTGGAGAAACTGAAACGGGAAAGGGGCATCCAATGATTTTCGTTCACGACCGAGGCCGCATGGCAAACAACATCCTGCAATATGGGCACCTCTATGCCTGGGGCAGGGAACATGGCCGTCAGACCATGTCCATGCGCTTCGCCTACAAATATCCCTACTTCCACATCTGCCACACACGCCACCACAACTTCCCAACCTACGTCTTTGCCAAATATGCCGCCAAGTGGCACCTCCTCCCCACCGTCCGCTTCGACGAAAAGGAAATGGCTCCCGACCTGTTGGCCGAGAAAGAGCAGCAGATGCTGCAGCATAGCTGTGTGGCCGCCGGCTGGTATGCCCGTTGGTATGACCTGTTCCTGAAGTACAAGGACGAGATTCTGCAACTCTTCGACTTCAACGACGACATCAAACAGCACGTCCAGTCTTTATTGGATCATGGGGACGGCTCTCTCGGCGTCCACATCCGCCGAGGCGACTATCAGACGTGGTACGACGGTCGCTTCTTCTATTCCGATGCACAGTATATCAGCATCATCCGGCAGTTCCTGCAGTTACATCCGGGCAAGACCTTTCGGATATTCATTTGTGGCAACGACCCCACCCTCGACCGTGAAGCCTACACGACGGCCCTCCCCGAGGCTGACGTTGTCTTCCCCAACGGTAATCCCGGCGAAGACCTCTGCCTGCTGTCGCAATGCCAATGGTTGATAGGTCCTCCCAGCACCTTCTCGCTCGTAGCATCGATGTATCACGACGTGCCGCTCTACTGGATTCAGGACATCAGCCAACCGCTGCGCCTGGAATGCTTTGACACTTTCGACAACCTCTTTCGGCATATCCTTTAAACATTGAAGATTAATCTGTACTATGAGGATTCAAGCATATCATAATTTCTAATTCCTAATTTCTAATTTTCCTGTGAATTATGAACTTATTATATATCGTTTTCGGCGACAACATGAACTATCATGTGGAAGCATACCTCTCCATTCTGTCCTTTCAGAAACAGCTGACCAAAGACGACCGCATATTCGTTCTCACGACCAAGCCCGAATACTACCGGCATGCCAAGGTACAGATTCTGCCCATTTCCGAACAGCAGATTGAAGAATGGAAGGGACCGCACAAGTTCTTCTTCCGCATCAAGATCAAGGCCCTTGAGTATTTGGGACAACGCTATCCTGACGAGCATCTGCTCTATCTTGACAGCGACACCTTCCTGTTTGGCAGTCTTGAAACCCTGCGCCAACGGCTTGACGAAGGCTGTGGACTCATGCACCTGCAAGAAGGCCACCCCTCGAAGATGAGTGGTGGTTCACTGAAAATGTGGAAGAAAGTACAGGGGAAGACTTACGGTGGTGTGACCCTTGGCGAGAAGCACGATATGTGGAATGCCGGAGTGACAGGCATTCCCGCTGGTCTGGTCGCACAGGTTACCGCCACCTCACTGGCCATCTGCGACGGCATGCTCAACGACGGTGCCAATACATTTATCCTCGAACAATACAGTACGTCGGTATCTATGGCCGAACACACCAAACTGTGTGCAGCTAACGACCATATCGGCCACTACTGGGGCAACAAGCGCGAGTGGGAACATCTGTCGGCACTCTTGCTGGTACGGTCGCTCATGTGTGAAAGCACCGTTGAGGAAGAACTTGCTGCCGTGACCCACGAGCTGCTGATGAGCACTCCCGTCTATGTCCACAAGTCAAGCACGGGTGACAAGCTGCGTCGGCTAATTAACAAATTCTTCCCCAACCGCGACCACCGCTACGCGATTGAACATTGAAGATTGAACATTGAAGATTGAACATTGAACATTAAATTTCAGGATTTCAATCTTCAATCTTCAATGTTCAATCTTCAATCTTTAAAGTAGTACAGGAACGCTGCTACGCCCTCCAGGGCAGGCTTGCGCTGTCCTTCAATTTCAATATGGAACTTGATTTCGGCCTTACAGATGCCGCGCAGGTTCTGGATGTTCTCCAATTTGGTCACCAAACGGATGCGGCTGCCGGTAATGACGGGCTGCCCGAAGCGCATGTCGTTCATACCGTAGTTCACCAGCATCTTGATGTTGTTCACCTCGATAATCTGGTCCCACATATATGGCAGCAGCGACAGCGTCAGATAGCCGTGGGCGATGGTCGACTTGTAGGGGCTCTCCTCCTTGGCACGGGCCACGTCGACGTGTATCCACTGATGGTCCAGCGTAGCGTCAGCAAACAAGTTGATGCGTTCCTGGTCCACCGTTAGCCACTCTGATTTTCCTAACTCTTCACCCAGATGGGCAGCAAACTCGTCATACGAGTTAATCACTAATTTTCCCATAATTTTTGCTTTTTAAATCATTTTATGCTGCAAAGATACGAAATAATTGATAATTGAGAATTGAGAATTGAGAATTATTTTGTGTGCGGCAGCAAATTTTCAATTATCAATTCTCAATTATCAATTTTTTTTTCGTACCTTTGCACCCGAAAAACACTGCCCTGATAGTTAAATGGATATAACAAGGCTCTCCTAAAGCTTAGTTCCGAGTTCGATTCTCGGTCGGGGTACCAGCATAAAAACAATGACACTCCTTAAGAATGTCATCTGTCAATATATCGAGTACGCAATTTTCTTCGAGGAACGCCATCGTGGTATCAGAAGTTGATATTCGACCTCTTTAGAATCGTGCGCATAGCTTGATAGCGAGGATCTGCCGTCAAGTCTCGCTTAGGACGCTTGTCATAGTTGCGCTCCGTCTCGTCTGCCATCTCACGGAAACGACGTGCCTCGTCACCGTAGAGCGTGGGAATTGCCTTGATTGCTAATGCCATAATTATATCTCCTTTGTCTTTTCTGCTGCAAAATTACAGTTATTTTCTGAATCGACAATGTTTTTCCCAAAAATAATATAAATATTTTGAGTTTAGTACCTCCTTTTGCTATATATCCGCAACATAAACCAACCTTTTTCCCTTAAAGCCAAAGTTACTGATTATTTGTTCTGTGGTGAATTCGCCCTTATCGACCACAAAGTCCAAAATATCGACCAGTTTCTCTGCCAAAGAAGGCTTTATCGACCATTTTCTTCTGCAAATCCCTGTTTATCGACCATTTTCTCCGAAGTGGATTCAATATAGTGGTCAATATCTGCTTTTAGATGTTGGCAGTGCAGATGGGTCATACAATTGACGAAGATGCTGATGTCTTCGTTCTCACGAGTATCTATCAGAGCCTGGATGTACTGAAAAGTGGATCATTCAGAACCGTCCCCAAGTTTTCTTGAATAAAATCTATCTTACATCTGCCTCGATACAAAAGTAGGCCAACACCTAACCTAATCTTTCGGAATGCCTTTGTAGACAGGGGGTTGGGCGTGTTAGGAGTTGTCGTAACTCCTCACCAAATGCTAACCATTCGGAACCCCTTTATTTAAAGGTGATTCAGGCATGTGGGTTAGGAGTTGGCCATTTTCAATATTTCTTACCCTTGACAGTCAACCCAAATCAGGAAACGTCAGTCGTCTGTCATAATCCGAAGGCACATCCCAGTGCGTCCGAAGGCATCTCTCGCCCAAGGACATGCCTTCGGAAGGGGGTAGGAGGCCCATTCGGACGAGGCGAGAGTGGCGTTCGGACTGGCATGAAACTCCGACTTTACTGCCATGAAAGTGGAGGTTTACTGGCATGAAAGTGTCAGGTATCAGGTTCTTGAGAATAGCTCTTATCTCCTGAAATTACTTCTTCCGTGGTTTCCTGATGGCCCAGCCTTCTTCCCCGAAGTCGGGTATTTCGCCTTTTAGCTTAAGGCCTTTAGGGTTCAGGAACTGCATCCAGTCTTCTTTGCGGTAAGTTTTGGCTTCCTTTCTGGGCGCTCTAGATGATCGAGAATCTCTAGAAGATCGAGATTCTCTAGAAGGTCTATCCGTCTTGCTGGTTCTGGGGGTTTTGCCGCCCTCGGCGGCATCGTTACAGCGCACGTCGCGGCCTTTGTACTGCTGGCCGCTGACATACTTCATGACGCGGTCGGCATCCTCTTCAGGTACTTCGAAGTACGACATGGTCTGCAACAGGTCGATATGGCCCACCTCTACATGGCCATGCACATGCTTGTTCAGGAACTGCATCAGTTCGCCAGGATAGAAGCCATCCTTCTTACCCAGATTGATGAAGAGCTTGCGATACGGACCCCCTAAGTTAGGGGGCTGGGGGTCTGAACCACCTCGTTTGTTACGTTTGTCTTGCCGCTTGTTCAGACCCCTGTTGTCTCCTAACTTAGGGGACACAACGGAAATCTCTGGTGCATCGGCATAGTAGGCTAAGAACTTGCCGAACTCCAAGGATACTATCTTCTTGATGAGGTCGTCCTTGTCGATATATTCGAAGTAGCGGCTGATGTCTTGCATGAACGGTGCGATCTGCTCCTCGTCGACGTCGGCCTTCACTATCTGGTCCATCACCTTGTACAGCTGTTTCTTGCAGATCTCTTCTGCCGACGGGATGGTGCCTTGTTCGAACTGCTTGCCTATCTCCTTCTCGATGTTGCGAATCTTGTGCTTCTCACGGCTGTGTACAATGCTCAGGCTGGTGCCTTTCTTACCGGCACGACCCGTACGACCTGAGCGGTGGGTGTAGTTCTCAATGTCGTCGGGCAAGCCGTAGTTGATGACGTGTGTCAGGTCGTCAACATCCAAGCCACGGGCAGCCACGTCGGTAGCCACCAGCAGCTGTACGGTATGCTGGCGGAACTTCTGCATGGTGAGGTCACGCTGCTGCTGCGACAGGTCACCGTGCAACGACTCGGCATTGTAGCCGTCCTTGATGAGTTTGTCGGCCACCTCCTGCGTCTCCATCTTCGTACGGCAGAAGATAATGGCAAAAATGCGCGGGTAGTAGTCTACCAGTCGCTTCAAGGCCAGATACTTGTCCTTGGCGTTCACCATATAGTAGATATGATTCACGTGCTCAGCACCTTCGTTGCGGCTTCCTACCACAATCTCCTTATAGTCATGCAGATAGCCTTTGGCTATGCGTTCTATCTCGCGGCTCATCGTGGCCGAGAAGAGCAGCGTGTTATGGTCTTCAGGGATACCCTCCAGAATCTGGTCGATGCTCTCGGAGAATCCCATGTTCAGCATCTCGTCGGCCTCGTCGAGCACCACGTTATAGACATCATCCAGGCGTGCCACTCCGCGCTTCATCAGGTCGATGAGTCGGCCCGGCGTGGCCACAATGACCTGCACGCCCTTGCGCAGGGCGCGAATCTGCTGTTCTATCGAGGCACCGCCATAGACGGCTTCGATGTGGATGCCGTCTAAGTATTTGGCATAGTCGCGCATGTCGTCGGTAATCTGCAGAGACAGCTCACGCGTCGGAGCCAATATGAGGGCGTGGGGCAGTCCACGTCCTATCTCCCCTAACTGTGGACGGGGTATGTCGGCTATCCGTTGCAACACGGGAATGCCGAATGCTGCCGTCTTGCCCGTACCCGTCTGGGCCAGTGCGATGACGTCATTTCTATTACCTAACAAATAAGGTATTACTTCCTCCTGTACGGGCATGGGCTGTACGAAACCCATCTCCTCAATGGCGCGGCGAATCCCTTCGCAGACACCTAATTCTTCAAAACTCTTCATATTGGGTACATCAGTACGTTTTTTATAAAAGGTCGGCTATCTCGCCGAAATGCGCGATTTTGCGCAACCGCTCGTGAGGATATTCCTCACTCTTTTCCAGTTCCCACACTACGTGGTAGGGAATGTGGATGGCATAGGCGCCAGCAGTCAGGGCAGGAGCGATGTCGGAGCGGAATGAGTTGCCCACCATCACGGTTTGTTCAGGGGCTACGCCGAGATTCTCGCAGAGCTGGCGATACTCTTTCTCTGTCTTGTTCGACACGGTCTCCATGTGCGAAAAGTACGACTCCAGCCCTGAGCGTTTCAGCTTGTTTTCCTGATCGAGCAGTTCGCCCTTGGTGAACACCACCAACCGGTATTTGCGTGACTGCGACAACTGTTCCAGCGTCTCCTTCACTTCAGGCAGCGGCGTGGTGGGGAAGAGCAGCAGTTCGCGTCCCAGCTCAAGCAGTCGCATGACGATGTCGCCAGTAATCTGGTGGTGGCTGACACGTACGGCATTCTCGATGAGTGACAGCGTGAAGGCCTTGGTGCCATAGCCCGTCAGCGACAGGTTCTTACGCTCGGTGGCAAAGAGTCCCTCACTCACCTCGCGTGCCGTAGCCCACGGACTAAGCAGCTCGCAGCATTTATGTTCCACCTCGTCGAACCACGACTGGCAGTCCCATAGCGTGTCGTCGGCATCGAAAGCCACCACACGAATATCATTCCATTCTTTGTTTGTCATCTAAACGCTAACCTTAACGCTAACCTTAACTATGAACTATTTACATAGCTTACAACCATCGCATTTGTTCAGCTCACCACGGAAGCGCTTTTCCACCAGATAGTGCAGACGGTCGCGGAGAGGTGCCAGTTCCATATGGTCGATGACCTCATTGATGAAGGCATTCTGCAGCAGCGTCTTGGCCTCCTCCAGGGATATGCCGCGCTGACGCATGTAGAAGAGGGCCGCATCATTCAGCTGGCCGACGGTAGAGCCATGGGCACACTTGACGTCGTCGGCATAAATCTCCAGCATGGGCTGGGTATACATGCGGGCTTTCTTGGTGGCCGTCAGATTCTGGTTGGTCATCTGCGACGCGGTCTTCTGGGCGCCGGGCTGTACCAGCACACGACCGGCAAAGGCTCCCGTGGACTCGTCGTCGAGCACATATTTGTACAATTCGTTAGAGGTGCAATGGGCGGCACGGTGGGTGATGAGCGTGTTGTTGTCGACATGCTGCTGCTTGTCGGCAATGACACAGCCATAGCACTGACACTCAGCGCCATCGCCAGAGAGCGTCAAGTCGAGCTTGTTGCGCGTGATACCATTGTGCAGCGTGATGACGTTATGGTTCACACGACTGTCGCGCTGCTGGTCGATGTAGACGTTGCTCACGCGTACATTTTTATAATGGGTCTCCTCCAGACAATAGAGGTCGAGGCTGGCGCCTTCGCCCACAAAGGCCTCGATGACCTGTGTGGTCAGAAAACGGCGGTCGTCGGCAGTATGGTCGCAGAACAGCATCTTGATTTCTGCATTCGCCTCCAAGATAATGAGCACACGACGGTTCACCATGAGAGACCCCTCCTGTCTCCCCTGTTTAGGGGAGGACTCTTGTTGTCCCCCTAAACGAGGGGACTTAAAGGGGGTCTTCAGGATGTTGATCACCTGAATGGCACGGTCAACCTTCACACCCTTGGGTACATAGACGAAGAGTCCGTCCTGAGCCAGCATGGTATTGAGGTCGGTCACTGCGTCGTTGGCTTGACCTGCCAGGTGGTTGTAGTATTCGCTGGTGGCAAAATCCTTCAGCGAACCAACGATGACACCCTCAGGCAGATGACCCTTGGGCTTCTCGTCGTGATAGAACATATCGTTGACCACGAAGTAGAGACTCGTGGAGAGGTTGGGTACGTCGCAACGGAACGCCTTGTAAGGATCGACAGGTATCTGGAGGCGATTCAGGTTCAAACCGTAGTCGGGGGCAAAGAGTGCGGCGATGTCGGTGTATTTGTAGCGCTCCACCTTTCGGCTGGGGAAACCACTCGACACAAAGCGCTTGAAAGCCTCGTCACGCTGGGCATTCATCACGTCGCTGCTATGCCCGCAAATCATCTCGTGGCACTCCTCGTACAACTCAATATATTGTCTTTCGCTATTCATCTTTTTCTTATTTCTGAAACGAATGAGAATGATGAGAATAATTTAAACCACGAATGAGAACGAATAATTATTATATAATTCGTGACCATAATTATCAATTCTCAATTCTCAATTTTCAATTAAGATTACTCCTCGCCTATCTCTTCTTTTATCCAGTCGTAGCCGTGTTCCTGAATCTGCTTGGCGAGTTCAGGACCACCCGTCTTCACGATACGTCCCTTGTAGAGCACATGAACGTATTGCGGCTTAATCATCTCCAGCAGACGGTCGTAGTGGGTAATGACGATGCATGACGTCTCGGGAGTCATTAGCTTGTTGACACCATCAGCCACGATGCGCATGGCGTCGACATCCAGTCCGGAGTCGGTCTCGTCGAGGATGCTCAGCTTAGGCTCCAGCATGGCCATCTGGAAGATTTCGTTACGCTTCTTCTCACCACCGCTGAAACCTTCGTTCACGCTACGGTTGGCCAGCTTCGAGTCGAGCTCCACGACCTTACGCTTCTCACGCATCAACTTCAGGAACTCAGCGGCATTCATCGGGTCCAGCCCCTGTGCCTTGCGCTTCTCGTTGATGGCGGCCTTCATGAAGTTGGTCATCGACACGCCAGGAATCTCAACGGGATACTGGAAACTCAAGAACAATCCCTCGTGGGCCCTGTCCTCGGGTTTCATTTCCAACAGGTTCTTGCCATTAAAGTAGGCCTCGCCCTCAGTCACCTCATAGAGCGGATTACCCACGAGTACAGCACTCAGGGTTGACTTGCCGGAGCCGTTGGGACCCATAATGGCATGAGTCTCGCCATCGTTAATCACGAGGTCGATACCCTTTAATATCTCTTTGTCGCCAATTTTGGCATGTAAGTTCTTTACTTCTAACATATAATAATCTTATTTAATCAGAGAAGCTTGTATCTTTTCAAAAATCTCCTTTGCCCTATTACGGTCATTTCCGACGTGAAGCCATATATAAGGTGTATCATCTCGCGTAGTTCGAAGCACAATTTGATAGTCATCTATACCATATGGAGTAGATGCATTATTGAAGGTAACATCAACTATAGCACTTTGACTAATAGGAGAGCCATTGATAACCCAAAAGCCCTTTCGCTTGTATACGACTACAACGGCTTCAGCTTCACCTGCTCTGGTTGCATCCAGCACAATTAACTCGTCTGGCTCACCATATTCATCAAAGATTGTCTGTACATCTTTGATGCCTATACGGCTGCTTTGCACCAACCTCATCTGTTTTTTATTCTTTATGATAAAAACGAGCCAAGCAAGGAGAAGAATCCCAATAACAGCTATAATCTGATTCATCCTACTGTTCCTTCTAATGATACTGATAATAGTTTCTGAGCCTCGACAGCGAACTCCATGGGAAGTTTTTGCAGCACCTCCTTGGCATAGCCGTTGACGATGAGTCCGACGGCTTGTTCGGTGGGGATGCCACGCTGGTTGCAATAGAAGAGTTGATCTTCGCTGATCTTTGACGTTGTGGCCTCATGCTCGAAGATAGCCGTATCGTTGTGCACATCCATATAGGGGAAGGTATGGGCACCACAATCCGAGCCTAAGAGCAGTGAGTCGCACGACGAGTAGTTGCGGGCATTGTCAGCGGTGGCTGCTGCACGCACCAAACCACGATAAGAGTTCTGCGAATGACCTGCTGAGATACCTTTCGAGATAATCGTGCTCTTGGTGTTCTTACCCAAATGAATCATCTTCGTGCCAGTGTCAGCCTCCTGATAGTTGTTCGTGACAGCGACAGAATAGAACTCCGCCTGGGAGTTGTCACCTCGCAAGATGCATGAGGGATATTTCCAAGTGATGGCAGAGCCCGTCTCCACCTGTGTCCACGAGAGTTTCGAATCAACTCCACGCAGATCACCACGTTTCGTCACCAGGTTCAGCACACCACCCTTACCGTTTTCATCGCCAGGATACCAGTTCTGAACGGTAGAATATTTCACCTCTGCCCTGTCCATCACAACAATCTCCACAATGGCAGCATGGAGTTGGTTCTCGTCACGCATTGGAGCCGTACAACCCTCGAGATAGGAGACATACGAATCGTCATCAGCCACAATCAGCGTCCGCTCAAACTGACCTGTATTTCTGGCATTGATGCGGAAGTACGAACTCAGTTCCATCGGACAGCGCACCCCCTTGGGGATATACACAAACGAACCGTCACTGAACACTGCTGAGTTGAGGGCGGCAAAGAAATTGTCGCGATAGGGTACGACGGTACCTAAATACTGCCGCACCAGGTCGCCATGCTCCTTGATGGCCTCGCCGATGGAGCAGAAGATGACACCCTTTTCACGGAGCTTCTCCTTGAAGGTGGTCTTTACGCTGACGGAGTCCATGATGGCGTCGACGGCGGTGTTGCCGCTGAGGGCCAAGCGCTCCTCCAGGGGGATGCCCAGCTTGTCGAAGGTTTTTTCGAGTTCAGGGTCTATCTCTTGGCCATTAGCGTTTGGCTTTTGGCTTTTGGCTGCAGTGGGGTCAGCATAGTAGGAAATGGCCTGATAGTCGATGGGGGGTACATGGACGTGACCCCACTTGGGTTCCGTCTGCTCCTTCCAATAACGGAAAGCCTTCAAGCGGAACTCGAGCATCCACTCAGGCTCCCCCTTCTTGGCAGAAATGAGCCGAACGACATCCTCGTTCAGCCCTTTCTCTATGATTTCAGTATGTACGTCCGTGGTGAAGCCGAACTCATATTTCTGTTCGGCCACCTGACGGACAAACTCGTTATTCTTTTTCATTGACCATTGACTATTAACCATTGACCATTGAGTCAAAGAACAAGGCGCAAGCAATGTTCAATGTTCAATGTTCAATGTTCAATGTTTACAGTTTCTGTTCAACCTCGATCTCGGTGAAGGTCTCGATGATATCACCTACCTGGATGTCGTTGAAGTTGACGAGTGAGATACCACACTCCAAGCCCGTAGCCACTTCCTTGGCATCGTCCTTGTAGCGCTTCAAGGCATCGATAGGAGCAGTGTGGACGACGATACCGTCACGAACCACACGAGCCTTGTCCTTGTTGTGTACCTTACCGTCGATGACAAGACCGCCGGCAACGGTACCCACCTTGGAAATCTTGAAGACTTGCTTAACCTCAATCTCACCCGTGACAATCTCCTTCTTCACCTTGTCGAGCATACCCTGCATGGTCTGCTTCACATCGTCGATGGCATCGTAGATAATCGAGTAGGTGTTGATTTCCACACCTTCGCGCTCAGCCAAACGGCGGGCATCGGCAGAAGGGCGTACTTGGAAACCGATGATGATAGCCTCAGAAGCGCTGGCCAGCATGACGTCGTTCTCAGAAATCTGACCTACGGCCTTGGCAATGACGTTAACCTGCACCTTCTCAGTCGAGAGCTTGATGAACGAGTCGGAGAGTGCCTCGATAGAACCGTCAGTATCACCCTTGACGATGATGTTCAGCTCGTGGAACTCACCCAAGGCAATACGATGCGACAACTCGTCGAGACCCAGCTTCGTAGTGGTACGCAGGCTCTGTTCGCGTTGCAACTGGATACGCTTGTTGGCAATCTCGCGGGCCTCCTGCTCAGTCTCCATCACATGGAACGAGTCACCGGCGGTAGGAGCACCGTTGAGACCCAGAATGATGGCGGGTTCGGCAGGACCTGCCTTCTCAATGCGTTGGTTACGCTCATTGAACATGGCTTTGACCTTACCCCATGCAGTACCTGCAATCACGACGTCGCCAACCTTCAGCGTACCATTCGATACGAGGACGGTAGAGACGTAGCCGCGACCCTTGTCGAGTGAAGACTCGATGATAGAACCTGTGGCCTTGCGGTTGGGATTGGCCTTCAAGTCGAGCATCTCGGCCTCGAGGAGCACTTTCTCCAGCAGTTCATAGACGCCCTGTCCCTTCTTGGCAGAAATCTCCTGACACTGGTATTTACCGCCCCAGTCTTCGACCAACAGGTTCATATTGGCCAAGTCCTCGCGGATTTTATCAGGATTGGCACCGGGCTTATCTATCTTGTTGATGGCGAAGACCATCGGTACGTTGGCAGCCTGGGCATGGGCGATGGCCTCCTTGGTGGTAGGCATCACAGAGTCGTCGGCAGCCACGATGATGATGGCGATATCCGTCACCTGGGCACCACGGGCACGCATGGCGGTGAAGGCCTCGTGACCAGGGGTGTCGAGGAAGGTGATGCTGTGGCCATCCTTCAGCTTCACATTATAGGCACCGATGTGCTGTGTGATACCACCAGCCTCACCGGCAATCACGTTGGTGTTGCGGATGTGGTCGAGCAGCGACGTCTTACCATGGTCGACATGACCCATGACAGTGACAATCGGAGCACGTGAGATCAAGTCGTTCTCGTCGTCCTCCTCCTCAGTGATGGCGTTCTGCACCTCAGCGGAAACATACTCCGTGGTGAAGCCAAACTCGTCGGCCACGATATTGATTGTCTCAGCATCCAGACGCTGGTTGATAGATACCATAATACCAATGCTCATACAGGTACCGATGACCTGGTTTACACCGACGTTCATCATAGTGGCCAACTCGGAAACGGTCACAAACTCCGTCAGCTTCAGCACCTTGCTCTGTGCTGCCTCGGCGGCCATCTCCTCGTTCATGCGCTCTGCAACGGCGTCGCGCTTCTCACGACGGTATTTGGCACCCTTCTTGTTCTGCGACTTCGATGTCAGACGGGCCAGCGTCTCCTTAACCTGGCGTGCTACAGCCTCATCGTCAACCTCAAGGGGCTTCACAGGACGATTCTTCTTGTTCTTCTTGCCGCCCTGCTGTTGGTTCTGCTGCTGTTGCTGCTGGTTCTTCTTGTTGTTCTTGTCGTTCTTGGCAGCCTGCTTGGCGGCAGCCTCAATGTCGACCTTACCCTGACGAATACGCTCACGCTTCTTACGCTCACCGGCAGCCTTCTCCTCACGTTCCTTGCGACGCTCTTCCTTAGTCTTCTTCTTCGGACGCGTACTCTGGTTCAGCGTTGAGAGGTCTATCTTGCCCACCACATTCAACTGGGGAGCATTCTGGGCCACCTTGGCATCGCCGGGCGTCTTGGCCAACTCCACCTGACGGGGAGTTGCCTCATCTTCAACGATTTCCTCTTCAGCATCTTCCACGTCGTCGACAACATCGTCAGCTACTGGTTCAGCCTCCTGTTTTTCTTCACTGGCAGTGGGTGCTACGTCAGTAGCCTCCACCTGTGGGAGGATGTTGGACGGGGCTTCTTCTTCCTGCGGCTCGGCAGTAGCCACGGGAGCTGGTTCTTCCTGCTGTGGTTCTGGCTCAACCTTAGCAGCAGCCTTGGGCTTGTTGATGGCATCCAGGTCTATCTTACCCACTTGCTTAAGTTGCGGGCGACTGTCCAGGAGTTCGTCGCCGCCAACAACGGCTTTCTGCTCCACCTTCTCCACCTTCTTCTCGGGTTTGGGCTTTTTGGCAAACAACTGCTCGGCCTTGGTCTTGACAGCCTTGTCGGTGCTGAACTCGTTGACCAGAGCTTCGTACTGTTCGTCGGAAATCTTGGTGTTCGTTGTCATCTCGTCCTTGACCTCGCCCAGACTCGACTTTTTCTTTAGGAAATCAACTGCCGTTTGAAGTCCTATATTCAGTTCTGATAATACTTTATTTAATCTAACTCCCATTTATTCTAATTGATAATTGATAATTGAAAAATGATAATTATTCAAATTCTGCCTTCAGTACTTCAATGACGTGGTCGACGGTCTCCTCCTCTAAGTCAGCCTTCTCAATAAGCAGCTCACGGGGAGCGTTGAGTACCTGCTTGGCGGTGTCAAGACCGATGGCCTTGATGGAGTCGATGATCCACTGGTCAATCTCGTCGGCAAACTCGTCGAGGTAGATATCCTCGTCGGCCTCATTTTCGTTGACCACACGGAAGACATCGATGGTGTACTCTGTCAGCATGGAAGCCAGCTTGATGTTCAGACCACCCTTACCGATAGCCAGGCTGACCTCCTCGGGCTGCAGGTAAACCTCAGCCTTATGCTCCTCGGGATTCAGCGTGATGCTGGTAACCTTGGCGGGACTGAGGGCACGCTGGATAAACAGCTGGGTGTTGTTCGAGAAGTTGATGACATCGATGTTCTCGTTGCACAGCTCACGGACGATGCCGTGGACGCGGCTACCCTTCACACCGACGCAGGCTCCTACAGGATCGACGCGATCGTCATAACTCTCGACGGCCACCTTGGCACGTTCACCAGGCATGCGGGCAATGCGACGAATTGTGATGAGACCGTCCTGAATCTCAGGCACCTCGGCCTCCAACAGACGCTCCAGGAACTGGGTACTGGTACGCGACAGGATAATACGCGGATTATTGTTCTCGTTCTGTACCTCCTTGACGATGGCGCGGATAGTCTCGCCCTTGTGGTAGTTGTCTGAGGGAATCTGCTCCTGCTTCGGCAGGTGCAACTCGTTGCCCTCGTCGTCGATGAGCAGCACCTCGCGCTTCCACATCTGATACACCTCACCACTGACAACCTGTCCGACACGGTCCTTGTACTTCTGATACAGCGAATCGTGTTCCAACTCAAGGATTTTCGATGCCAAGGTCTGACGCAGGTTCAGAATGGCACGGCGGCCGAACTTTTGGAAGTTGACCTCCTCTGACACTTCTTCACCGACTTCGTAGTCGGGCTCAATCTTCTGGGCCTCGCTAAGGGCAATCTCCTTGTTTTCGTCCTTCACCTCGCCATCAGCTACCACGATGCGGTTACGGTGAATCTCGAAGTCACCCTTGTCAGGGTTTACAATGACGTCGAAGTTCTCGTCCGAACCGAACATCTTGGCAATGACGTTGCGGAAACTCTCTTCCAGCACGCTTACCAAAGTCGTGCGGTCAATGTTTTTTGTCTCTTTGAATTCCTGAAAGGTCTCAATCATTGAGGGGCCTTTCGCTTGTTTTACTGCCATAATATATCTATTTTTTATTTGAAATTCAGCAGGTACTTGCAGTATTTCACGTCGCTGATGGCAAATGTCTTGTCGACATCGACCAATACAGGGCGCTTCTTGCCCTCGACGTGCTGCTTCTCTTGGATGGTGATGGTAAATTGTTTATCGTCGTCGCTGACTGCCTTCAGAATACCTTGCACCTTCTGGCCGTCCTGCTGCATCACTTCCACATCCTTACCAATGTGGTTGCGATACTGCTGAACAACCTTGAACGGCTGGCCGATACCTGCCGAGCCTACTTCCAGCTCGTAGTCGCCCAGCTCGTCACCCAGCGTCTCCTGCAGGTGGCGGCTCAGGTCGGCACAGTCCTCAATCCATACACCGTCGGCGTGGTCAATCTCAATCACAATACGGTCGTCAGCGGTCATTTCTACATCAACGAGGTAATAGTCGCCCTTCTGCAACCATTCCTCAACAGCTTTTGTCACTACGTTCTTGTCAATCATAAACGCTATTTAAATATTAAAAAACGAGAATGAGAGGCTCTCGTTGGAGTCTCTCATTCCACTGAACGGGTGCAAAGGTACGAAAAAAAGTGAAAAGAGAAGAGCGAAAAGTGAAAAAATTGCTTCCGCAGTATGTTTTTTTGCATTTTTTCACCATTTTGTTCCTCGTTCAAGGCTCATGACTTCTAACAAATCCCTTTGTTCTCCATTTCCCTGACCGCCAGCGACGTACGAGGATGACACCGCGAATGTTCTCGTCGAGGGCAAAGCCCACCCACATGCCAACAAGGCCATAGCCCAACGGGATGCCAATGACGTAACTCAGTCCCACGGCGATACTCCATTGGAAGATGACACCGACAACAAAGGGATAGACGGTGTCACCCGTGGCCCGCAGCGTGCTACCAGCAAAAATATTCGACGTTCGGCCTATCTCCAAAAACCAGTCGACGACGAGTACCCAGACTCCCATGGCGATAATCTCCTGATTGTCGGTAAAGGCGCTGAGGATGTTCTTGCCTGCTATGGCGAGAATGGCCGAGCCGGTAAGTGTGATAATCATTGACCATCGGAAGAAGTAGTTGCCAAGAACGTATGCTGCCTGATGGCGCTGCTGTCCTACGAGATGGCCCACGAGGATGTCGCCACCCTGTGTGATGCTAACACAGAACAGGTAGACGAACATAATCATATTGTAGCAGTAGGTACGTGTCGCCAACGCCTCGTTGCTGATTTGATTAATGAAATAGGTAATGGCCACCTGCGACAAGCTGTACGAGATATTCTCACTCATGGCAGGAATGCCGATACGCATCAGGTTGCGCAGTTCCTGCCAAGGTATGGGACGGAAGTAGCTGAGCGGGTATCGCGGGATATGTACCTTGAAATGGATGACTGCCAACAACAGCATGGACACGGCCCGGCACGTTGCCGTAGAGATGGCCGCACCCTCGACGCCCAGTTGCGGACACCCCCAATGGCCGAAGATGAGCGCGTAGTTGCCCACGATGTTCAGCACGTTGACAATGCCCGTTACCGCCATCGGATAAATCACCTTGTCGGCACTGCGCAGTGAGGCAGAAAACGTCAATGACAGGGCTTGGAAGAACGACAGTGCTCCCGTCAGTCGCAGATACACCACTCCGTCGCCCATCAGTTCTGGTCGCAGTCCCATCAGATGCAACAACTGCTCAGCAAAGAAGAACAGCAGCGCACTCACCGTCAAACCCAGCATCAGGTTGATAACCAGCGCCATACCGACTACTTGCACCAACCGCTTCCTCAGTCCTGCCCCGATGTATTGCGCACAAAGAATGGCGGCACCCATCGAGAAGAACTGGTAGACCAGAAACACCAGTGTGATGAGCTGGTTGTCCAGTCCCACCGCTGCCACGCTGTTGTCGCTATAACGACTCAGCATGATGGTATCAACGGCACCCAACAGCATCACCAGCGCTATCTCGATAAATACCGGGATTGTGAGCATCTTCAGTTGTCGTTTCAGGGTAGGACTGCTAGTTTCGTTTGTCATACAGCCTGCAAAGGTAGTGCTTTTGTGTGACAATGACAAAAGATATTCAGATTATTTTGTGCTTGGAGGAGCTTTCACATATTTTTCACTTTTCACTTTTCTCTTTTCACTTAAAAATCGTATCTTTGCAGCAGAAATGAAGATTGGAAAGATAGAATTGGGTGAAAGACCCGTCTTCCTGGCACCTATGGAAGACGTCACCGACATTGGATTCCGCATGCTGTGCAAGCGGTTTGGGGCGGCTATGGTATACACTGAATTTGTCAGTGCCGAGGCATTGGTTCGTGATGTGAAGTCAACCGTGCGCAAGTTGACCATCAGCGACGAGGAACGACCCGTGGGTATCCAGATTTACGGCCGCGACATAGAGGCGATGGTCGAGGCTGCGAAGATTGTGGAACAGGCCGGACCGGACCTCATCGACCTGAATTTCGGTTGTCCTGTGAAGAAGGTGGCTAGCAAGGGTGCCGGAGCCGGTATGCTGCAACACATCCTGCTGCCTGATGGCAGCATTGACCTGAACGCCAAGCTGCTGGAGATTACACGACAGGTGGTTGAAGCCGTCAGCGTACCTGTAACGGTGAAGACGCGTCTGGGATGGAACTGTGAACAGCTCGCCATCACCCAGCTGGCACCGTTGTTACAAGAGTGTGGCATCCAGGCACTGACCATTCACGGACGTACACGTAGTCAGATGTACACGGGCGAGGCCGACTGGACGCTCATCGGCGAGGTGAAGCACAACCCCGACATCCATATCCCCATCATCGGCAATGGGGATATCAAGTCACTCAGTGATGCTGACCAGGCCTTCGACACGTATGGCGTCGATGCTGTGATGATTGGCCGTGCCACTTTTGGCTGTCCGTGGATATTTAGTCGCCGCGAGCTATCGCTGGACGAGAAGATTGACGTGCTGGAGGAACAGCTGCGCATCAACATAGCGCATATTGATGCCAACGACAAGCGTGCCGAGAAAAAGTCTGCTGAACTCTGTGGCATTCTTCACACCCGTCGCCATCTGGCCGCCAGTCCCGTCTTCAAGGGCATCCCTAACTTCCGCGAAACACGTATCCGCATGCTGCGAGCCGAGAAAGCCGACGAACTGATCCAGATCCTTGAGGAATGCAGGGTAGCGCTCCGCTAATGGATAATGGATAATGGATAATTGATAGTTGATAATTAAAAAACCAATAACATGATGAAAAAACCATTAATCCTCCTTATTGTTAGCCTGATGTTAACCTTGTCGTCATGGGCACAACAGCATGAGACAATTCTTTCCGACGGCTGGCAGTGCCAGTCATCAGCCGTGACTGACGGCAGCTGGTATCAGGCCAATGTGCCTTCTACGGTGATGGGCGTACTCACTGCCAACGGCGAGTATCCTAACGTGCTGGAGGGCATAAATTACAAGCACATCGACAAGAGCCGTTTTGACGTCCCTTGGATTTACCAGAAGAGCTTTGACGTGGAGCCGCTACGCCATTACGAACACCTCATCCTACGCTTTGAGGGTATCAGCTATAGTGCAAACATCTGGCTGAACGACCAGTTGGTGGCTGGACGTGAGACGGTCAAAGGACCTTTCCGCATCTTTGAATTTGACGTCACCGCACTTGTAAAAGACCATAACACGCTGAAGGTGGAGGTCTATCGTGCCCAGCCTGGCGACCCCAACATCGGTTTCGTAGACTGGAATCCGCGCCCTGCCGACGAGAGCATGGGACTCTTCCGACCAGTCAGCATCATTCGCACGGGACCAGTCCGTATCAGTCATCCTAACGTGCGCAGTATCGTCAACTTGCGGACCTTCGACGAGGCCTGGCTGACTGTCGAGGCTGATGTGGAGAATCTGAGCGACAAACCCTATACAGGTGAACTGCAGGGTGAGCTGGAAGGCTGCATTTTCTCTGTACCCTACACTCTCAAGGCTTACGAGAAACGTACGATACGCATCACATCTGACGACACCCCAGTACTGCACGTCATTCATCCGCGTCTCTGGTGGTGCTACACCATGGGCAGTCCTGAACTTTACACACTACGTCTTCAGTTCATAGTTCCCTCTTCACCGGCGTCAGCCGATTCTTCACTCTTAACTCTTCACTCTTCACTTTCTACCGTCCGTTTCGGTATTCGGCAGGTGGGAAGCTTTATCACGCGCGACGGCTACCGTGCCTTTACGCTCAACGGCCAACGCTTCCTGTTGACGGGAGCAGGCTGGACGGATGACATCTTTTTACGCGATACACCTGAACGCTACGAGCAACAGCTGCAGTTAGTGAAGAACATGAACTTGAACACCGTCAGACTGGAGGGCTTCTGGGGTACGTCACAGGCACTCTACGACCTCTGCGACAGCATGGGCATCCTGCTCTTGGCGGGCTGGAGCTGCCACTGGGAGTGGGAGAGCTACTTAGGCAAGCCCACCGACGAAGTAAATTATGGCGGCATCATCAGCGATGAAGACATCCGACTCATCTCGCAGTCTTACGACGACCAAGTGCGTTATCTGCGCCACCACCCCTCCATCATCGCATGGTTTACGGGCAGCGACCGCCGTCCAGCACCTGCCCTCGAACAGCATTACGACCTGGTACGCCAGACCCTCGACGACCGTCCGATGATCATCTCCGCCAAGGAGTTGGAGAGCGACCTCTCCGGCACCTCCGGCACGAAGATGGCTGGACCATACGAGTATGTCGCTCCCGTCTACTGGTATTCTGACGAAGCTCCTGGCGGTGCCTTCGGCTTCAATACCGAGACCTGTGTCGGGGCTTCACTGCCCGTCAAGGAATCGATAGAGCAAATGCTTGGGGGATACACTTCACCGGCACCAGCCGATTCTTCATTCTTCACTCTTCACTCTTCACTTATAAATTATCATTGCACGGCATCCGCTTCTGAGTTCAACAGCATGCGCGTACTCTCTGAGACCATCCGTCAGCGCTATGGCAAGGCCAAGGACCTGAATGACTTCATCCGTAAAGGCTCTATGGTCAGCTACGACGGCACACGGGCTATGTTCGAGGCCTTCCGCCACAACTATCCACGGGCAACAGGCATCGTACAGTGGATGCTCAACGGTGCCCGTCCTGGCCTCTACTGGCAGCTCTACGACTACTACCTGCGTCCCACAGCCGCCTACTATGCCGTCCGTAAGGCCCTGCAGCCCGTACAGCTCATCTACAACTACAAAACTCATGAGGTGCGTGCCGTTAACAGCACCCTCCAGCCCGTTAGCGCCGAAGCCCGCCTGACCGTCTACGACACCAACGGGCAGCTGCTCGACGAACAGCATACCACCGTCAACATCCCTGCCGGCGGTCATGCCGACGCCTTCACGCTAAAGCCCCTGACTACGAAAAACGCCTTCCTATTCCTTGAATTCCCGTCACTTAACACTTCGCACAACGTCTACCCGCTGTCTACTGATACCGATGTGTTCGACTGGGAGAAGTCCGATTGGACGGGTACGCCCATGTTACACCACGCTGACCACCAGGACATCATCACCGGCAGCACTACTGAGTGTCAACTCAAGGAACGCCACGTCTTCGAAAGCGGTCGCACCATCGTGACTATCGAGGTCACCAACCCCACCGACCGCGTGGCCTACTTCATCCATCTAGGCCTGTACACACCGAAAGGTGAACTCATCGACGGCGTCGACTTCGACGATAACTACATCACGCTCGAACCACACGGCCGCCGCACCATCACTTGCACCTTCGTTGGTCAACAAAAGTTTCGCGTACGCACGAGATAAAGAAGCAGGGCTACCGTTACAAAGAAGATGCCTTCCGCGAAAAGGTTGACAAGGTTCTGGAACAGATTCCCGAGCTTCGTAAGATGACGACTCATATTGGGTCGTTGTCTCTTGAAGGACACAATTCACGCTTCTCGTCTTTGTTCATTTAGATAACTACAGCTGTTCCACTTGTTGCTACCATAAGCATTGAGCCGTTGGCACCGATGGTCTCGTAGTCGATATCGATGCCTACGATGGCATTGGCTCCAAGAGCCTGAGCACGCTGCAGCATCTCCATCATGGAAGTGTTTTTTGCTTCGGCAAGCACTTTCTCATAAGCGCCAGCACGGCCGCCTACGATGTCGCGGATGCCAGCAAACAAATCCTTGAACATGTTGGCACCGATAATTGTTTCACCTGTCACTATACCCTTGTATTCGCGGATGGTATGACCTTCAATTTGTGGGGTTGTTGAGAGTATCATAATCGTTTATTTTAAAAGTTTCTATCTGTTAGACGTATTATGAGAGAAAAAAGTTGCACTCATATTATAATATATTCCATCTTCGACTATCGGCAAGTTCTATTGTCATTTCTGCTGCAAAATTACTAAATTTTGCCGATAACGGCAAGAAAAGGAAACTAAATTATACCGATAGAACATAAAAAATGGCACAAAATGAAAGTTTTTATCCTATTTTGCTTGTTGGTATGAATAATTTTTGTACCTTTGCAAAAGTAATGACGGTTACGGTAATAACAAATACTATTTTAAGATATGAAGTTCTACGATAGGGAAAACGAACAACAGGTGCTTGGCGAGGTTTTGCAGCAGAGCCGACGCGAAGCACGAATGACGGTGCTGATGGGACGCAGACGTATTGGAAAGACAGAGCTCTCACAGCGATGCGGTGACGACACCGTACTTTATTTCTTTGTGGGAAAGAAGGCTGAGACGCTACTGTGCCAGGACTATGTACGTGAGATACGCGAGAAGCTGGATGCGCCAATTCTTGGCACACCAACCTCCTTCTCCGAAGTATTCAGGTTTGTACTCCAGTTGTCTGAGAGCCGTCCGTTCACACTTATTATCGACGAATTCCAGAACTTCTTAAAGATAAACCCTGCCATCTTCAGCGACATTCAACGCAACTGGGACTTACATAAGCGCAGCTGTCATCTGAACCTGATTATCAGCGGCTCGGTATTCACGCTGATGACGAAAATCTTCGAGGACAAGGAAGAACCGTTGTTCGGACGTGCCGACGAGAAGATGACCCTTGAGCCGTTTACTACCAATGTGCTGAAGCAAATTCTGGCAGACTTCAATCCGAAATATACGCCGGAGGACTTGCTGGCCCTGTATAGCATTACAGACGGTGTACCCTGGTATGTCACGCTGCTGCTCGACAAGGGCAAGACCACCAAAAATAAAATGCTGGCAGCACTGACTGATGAGAACTCACCCTTCATCAATGAGGGAAGAAATATCCTCATTGAGGAGTTCGGCACAGATTACGTTACTTACTTCTCTATTCTGACTTGTATAGCCAGCGGTATGAAGACCCGTGCGGAGATAGAGAACGAGCTTCAGAATAACAACATTGGTTCCTACCTGGTGAAGCTGGAGGAATATTATAAGGTAATCACCAAGTCGCTGCCCATCTTTGCCAAGGAGAACAGTAAGAAGGTACGATATGTGCTGAACGACTGCTTCCTGATATTCTGGTTCCGCTTCTTCTACAAGTATCAGGCATTGGTTGAGAACAAGGCTCTGAAGGCACTTGGCGATATTATCAAGCGCGACTACAGTGGAGTGTCTGGTCTGATGATAGAACGATACTTCATAAAGAAGTTTCAGGAAGAGGGCCGCTATATCGTCGGGAAATGGTGGGACAGGAAGGGCGACAACGAAATCGATCTCATAGTCGTTGACATCATCGAGAAAGAGGCGTGGATCTATGAGCTGAAAAAACAAGGCTACCGCTACAAAGAAGATGCCTTCCGCGAAAAGGTTGACAAGGTTCTGGAACAGATTCCCGAGCTTCGCAAGATGACGATTCATATTGGGTCGTTGTCTCTTGAAGATATGTAGGGAACATCACCACATCGAAACTGTCGGCAACCTTGCGGATGTCCTTCAACTCGCCAAGAAATTGCTTCTCGTGAGCTACTGGATTGAATACCTTCTCCATCTCAAAGCTGTATCGCTGCTGATTACAGACACGCACGCTGCTTTCTAGCAACCATCTGCCTCTCTCCCTGTCCCCATGGCACTTTACCCTTGTTAGCCCGTCACTTTACCCCTGTTCCCTACGTCCGAACAAACGTAAAGGTACGTTCCTTCGACGCACGAAAGCCTTTTCAACCTCATGACTGCAACTATATTACGGGCATTTTGCCCTTCTTTTTCATTCCATTATCGACGTAACAATCTTAATCCCGTACTTGGCCATTTGCTCATCGGAACTAACATTATAATAAAGGCTCTTGTCATCAAAAGCAACATAAGTTTCGGATGCGAAAAAAATAAGGCCGACACTATCCCCGAACTGTACATCATAGAGAACATCATTGAGCGACTTGGGTATCTTGTAGTATGATCCTTCGTCATGCTTAATATAGATGTACTCATTGGTTATCGCAGCCAGAAGCATACTGAAATCGTAGTCATCAGCGGCATACTGGTTAACCCTTAGCTTTTCGCTACTATCGAGGATGGACTTGAAAAAATTCTTATGAGCGCTGCGTATCATGCGGTTAACATTGAACCATTCCTTCCTTTCGCCTTCTACCACATATGTCAAGACATTGGTTGAAATGGGCAACTGTTCGTCTCAGCGCCATCTCAACCAAAAACAGGCTGATGCAATCGAAGCATTCATCAGCCAAGATGGTGGTGACAGGGATATGCTATGTGTTGACCTCTGGGAAGCCGCAAGTCCCAAGATAGAATACTATTGGCGCGATGGAACTTTCGATGTGCTTGAAGAGCTGCGAATGAATAATCAGTATGGCAACGGTTATGGAGGTGGACGGTCGATATAATGTCGATTGCCATTTTTCTTCATTTATTTTAATTAAATTGCATATTATGAAGTTTTTTGTGTAAAGTTTCGATAATTTCCAAGGTTTTTTGTAATTTTGCAGCGTACTTGCGAAAATATGTGACTTTGATAAAACGAAGCGCTATGCTCTAATTGCTGACGGAAACGTAGGAAACTTCTGTAGAATTGCAAGGAGAGTGTTAACGGTTCGCGCTTATAGCGTGGGCTGGTTACATTTCTCAATTCAAGGCAATCCTACGGCCTCCGTCAGAAGAAGTGGATCAGTACCACGCTTCTAATGTTATTCAAGGAGTTGACGGTTGAGAACCCCAGAAGTTTTCAACCGTCAACCGTTTTTTTAAATACTTATCAACGAATGGGGCTTTATTATCCCCAGTCGTTGACGTTCCAAACTTCAATGTCATAGTTCGTGGAATAGCCCTGTGTCTGATAATTCATTTCCAGTTCTTTTCTGATAATTCGTTTTGCCTCGGCTTCAAGCACACGTCTTGATGCTCTTTCCAGCCTATCATCCTCAAAAATCTCTTCAAGATCTATCTCATGGTTCTTGACGACGGCATTGATGGCAGACCGCTTGCTGGTATAGATGCCCTTGCAGTCGCGGTTGGCGATAGTGTGCCAGGCATCAGTCTCAAATACTACAAATACTTGTTTCATGTTGTTGCTTTAATCTAAGGGGTTAGACAGTGTTTAGAAGTAAATCCCCCGAAGGGGATTAGAAAGGCAGGTCGTCCTTCTTCTCCTTCGGGGTGTCTGTGGGTACATCAGGAACATTGCTGTCCGTTGCGGCATTGGCGGCTACATTGGCTCCCTCCTGCTTCTTGCCGATGTTCAGGAAGTCGATGAACTTGGCATGAACTCTCAGCTGTGCATGAGGTGTGCCGTCCTTGCCCTCCCATTGGTCAATCTTCACGTTGCCCTGAATGGTCAGGATGCGCCCCTTGGTAAAATACTCCACCAGCTTCAGATGTGCCGGGTCGCTGCTCTGCACTCGTACCCACTGTGTCGTTTCCTCACCCTTGGAATAGTCGTTCACTGCCATATCCATCGAAAGGAACTGGCCGTTTACACCATCAATCACCTTTGCCTTCTTTGCAACTCTACCTGTAAAATTTGAATAAATCATAACTCTAAATATTTTTGAGGTTTAACTTTTTCCCTCTTGGTTTGGAGCTTTTTGCTCCTTGCCGTTCGGGACTTTACTTTTCACGATGCTCTCAGAAGGTTGCCGATGACGATAGACAGTCGGAAGCTGTGGCGCGGATTCAGCCAAATACTCTTTCACTCTGAGGGAAAGGAAGATTTTGCTTAATCCGTACCGAATACCGAGGTTATTCGACAGCTGCGATTTACCTTTGCATCGCTGAAAAAAAAGGCTAAGAGCGGCCAAAGTAGCAAGGGCGTAATAACAGCCCCCATCTTTAGGACTCAAATACACATTATTTTGTTGGGTAAAGAAGGAACGACTGCATTTACAGCCACTCCTTCTTAAAAGTGAGCCACGAGAAATCCTCTATGTGAGGGCCATCGTGCCAATAGTCGAAAAAGTCTTGTGAGCATGGAGGGAGGTTGTCGCCTTGGGCATCACGAAATATCTGTTCAGTTTCCTGTTCAGCCTTGAACTCCATCATTTTTTCCTCCCATTCACCAATCAATTCATCGTAGTAGCCATCAAACTTATCTGCATACAAATAATAGTAACACGTGCCAAAATAACGACTTGTTAGATACTCAATACGCTCGTCCCACCAATCATATTCTGGAAATCCCAGCGCTCTCCATAGTTGACTACAGCGACGTTCGAGTTGTTCACACTCTGTTTCTGAAATTACATCTCGGAGACTTACACGATTGTTGTCAAACCAGATATAACGCCAATCGTCATAATCTTTTTCCTCAATAAGACCTGCAGTGAACAGCCAAACCTTTCGTGCCCACCAGAAATGCCCAGTTTCTGCGCAAAGATCACCGATACGTGAGCCTTTTTGGAACTTTCGTTTACAACTCTCCGCACATCGGATAGGGTGAATCTCACGATTAACTAAGTCCTTCAACAAACGGGCTTCAAGATGCGTCACGACGCCATTGGGCATGCAGCTGCATACCCTATAAGGGATTCTTCTTCTCATTTCACGGAGACTTTAAAAACCTATTTTGGTCTTTGGAAGTGGAATCTCAATAGGAATAATGTCTTCAGGAGTAAGCAGAAGCAACTCGGATTTATCTTTTGGTTGTTGCTGTACGCATCTGCTCGCATGTTGGATATAGATACGCTCCAGTTGATTGGCGATAAATCGCGCATTTCCCCAGGTTTCAGGATTGCGCACCTGATAAGCCTGTGTCAGCATATCACTGTATTTCTTCCATGCTTGGACAGTGAACTGATAATCATAGTCCTTGATGCGACGCTTGGTGATTTCCAATAATTCATCAACCGTAAAGTCTGTGAACTCGAACTTATTTGGAAAGCGCGACTGCAGGCCGGGATTTGTGTCAAGTAACTTCATCATGGGCTCCTTATATCCGCATAGTACAACCGCAATGTCCCGCTGCGTTTCGTCAGCGAGAATATTCATCAATAATTGGATGACGAGTCTTCCAGGGTCATTCTCGTGTTTGCCGTTCAATAAGTAGGCTTCGTCCACCATGAGTACACCGCCTTTGGCCATTTCAAGCACCTGTTTCATAGACCGTTCCTCGTCGCCCCATAAGGTGCCGATAAAGGTACCACGGTCACAAACCACCACATGTCCTTTGGACAGTGCTCCTGCCTGTCGTAACAGGGAACCAAATATTTTGCAGACTGTAGTTTTACCTGTTCCAGGACGACCGAGAAATACACTATGAAGGGACACTTCGTGCTGTTTGACGTTAGGAAACTGTTCTCGCATCATCTTGTTGTAACGAGTCAAAGCCACCAGTTCGTCCATGCGTCTTTTGATGTCCGTGCAACCAACTAATTTGTCTAATTCTTTACAAGGGTTTGGTATGGGACGTAAGATTTCCACTTTTACGCTAATATTCTGATTTTGTTCAATCTCGCCATCAGGGAACGATACATTATCAACGTCATGAACACTGTCGTCAGGGAAATCTTCTGGTTCAAAATCTTCATCTTCGTCTTTCTCGGAATCCATTTCATGCTGATCATTAGCATTGTTTCCAAAACAATCCTTTTCATCGACGATTTCCATACCCTCATTAAGAAATTTGTCAAGTAGTTTGGCAAATTCATCGTCATCATCTTGCTTGGCATCATCCTCGCGAGCATAGTCAGGCTGTGGTGTTTCTTCGCTTACAGTTTTTGCCGTCTCAGACACGTCAAGGGTTGCATCTAAGATGGTCTGGATGTGGTTTTTGCAAACAAGTTCATCATCATTGTTAACATGAATTTGCCTATATTTCAGTCTTTTGAAGTCATCAATCACCATGATGTTATTTGCATCCCACCGTTCATATAATTCGTTGGCATTGAGAATCTCTGCCTCCGTCATCAATACGCCATATACAGCAATTTCTCGATGGCTAAGTTGAAGGTGGATTTTTGCAAGACGTACGGCTTCCATTAGTTTCCAAACAGTACTGAAACGTGGTTCATTTCCTTTTGTTAAGATAAGAGAGCTGAGCGTTTCCGACTCGTCGAAGATGTTTTCGTCGCAATGTCCGCAACAGTCAAGGCATACAATAACAACGTTTGTAGAATCGCAGTATAGGTAAACGTCGTAGTCCGTTAAAAAGGGGGATAAACCATTCAAGTGCGTTGAATAAACGGAGTAATTCGCCGCCATAGCATCTAGATGTTTCCAGATGGTAGTCTTTGTTTGTTTTCTAAAATCGTTAATCAGTCTATTAACTTTCCGCATATTTAACATAATTCATATCACACATAAATAAACAAAGCATATACCCCCAAAGATTGGGGGAACAAGAGTAAGTAGGTAGTATAATTGTACTAACCTACGGCATTTATAGAGTGTTTCTTTAAGGGAAATACCCTATCACAAAACCCTCGACAATTGTAGCAATATGTCAAAGAACGAAATGAACGACAAGGCGTAACATTCTACCGTTTCACAACAAAGTGTAAACTTCGTCTGTGAACCGCCCGGCATCTAGACACCATCATTGTCATTTCATTCATTCTTGCTACAATTTGTTTATTTTGTGATAAAATTATGATTTCGGCTGCAAAGATAAGAATAAAATCTAATTAATCCAAGAAAAAAGAGAAAAAACTCGTATTTTAATGCAGATCCTTTTTGCGCAGACCCTTTTTTCGACTCCTTTTCTTTTGAAGTTATGACTAAAAATAAAAGAGAAGCATGAAAGCTTCATTTTGGCCCACAAATCTCCTCAATATCGAAAAAAAACGCCCCTATATGTTATTTTTTCTAAATTACTTATCAGTAATTGCAAAATAGTTCGTATCTTTACGCTTGATTCTCTGAGTCATTAATAAGTGGTTGCAATCAGATTTATCTGTTTTCGCCCACAGTGCTTTGACACCTAGGCCAAAAAAGCTCCATGGCGGAGTACAAATATAATTGGCGGCAATTGTAGAGCCAGATAGGATCCTTACAGTGACTAAACGGCGCAACTATTGTGTATGGAAAGAGATAATAACATAAAAAAGTTCGACCTGATGGTTGAGATAGCATCTTTTTTGTGTTAAGCATCGAACCTAACGATGATATAAACGCGAAAAGGTCCGATATGAGCACATTGTCTAATGTGGAAACTCGAAGAGGCGAGGCCAAACCTCCGAGTGTCAGGTTTGCCCCTGACACCATCCCCGAAGCTAGAAGCTCAAAAACAGGGGTGTCGGTAAGATATGTACCAGACAATAACAAGAAGTGGTACGTGTTTCGTGCTTCCTATGGAAGAGAGGATAAAGCTTTTGATTATATTGTTGAAGACGGAACCTTTGGCTATATTGCTAAACGATATGTGCGTAAAATCAACAAGAAAGGTAAAGACAAACGAACCCTCGAAACACTAATACCAAATCTTCTCTTTGTCTATACTTCAGAAGATAAAGCCGAAGAATATATCAAAAACACTCCTGCACTCTCCTATCTCACATATTATTATAATCATTTTGAATTAGATGAAGACTTAAAGAATCCTCCACTGACTATCTCATGTCGTGAAATGGAAAATTTCATCTATGCCACCTCTAACATGAGTGAACATTTGATGTTTGTAAAGGAGGAACAATGTCATTTCAAAGGAGGGGAGACCGTAAAGGTCATTAATGGTCCATTCAAGGGAGTGGAAGGGAAAGTTGCACGTGTATCTGGACAACAACGCGTAATTGTATCTATAACAGCTGTAGGGTTAGTGTCTACTGCATATATCCCTAGTGCTTTTATAATGGAAATTTGAAAGTAGGTGTTTTATATAAATAAACAGATATGGGTCTAAATCTCTGGAAAAAGAATCGAAGGGAAACGAAATCGACAAATTACAAAGTCATTATATATCAAAGTGAACTTGACTATTTGTCTAAATGTATTTTGGAATCTCCTTATGTTGAAACAGGAGGTAATCTTTTTGGCCTAACAACCCCATTTGGGATACCATTTATTCAGTATGTTGTAGGTCCAGGGCCTCATGCCCAACATCATAGGGAGCATTTTAGACAAGACTACGATTTTCTTGACAAAACGGCAGACTGTTTAGTTGAAGAACATGCACTTCATCACATAGGCAGTTGGCATTCTCATCATACACTTGGGTTAACTGTTCCAAGTGGGGGGGATTCAAGATCAACAATCGAAGGAATTCAGGAATGTGGTTTACACCATTTCATTCTTATAATAGGCAATATTGAGAATGGAAGATCTTCTGTTCGTCCATACTTATATAATGCAGAAGGGCGTTGCGAATTGCTGCAATGGGTTGTTCTGCCTAACACAAGCCCCATACGTACTGTATTTGATTCTTCTCATCAAGAATTTGTTTACATACCTTCTGGCATAGCAAATATGAATCCATTAGATGTTTGTAGCCTTATTGAAAACAAACCCCAGCAATCAAAAAATATAGATTATCCTGATGGATATTGGCTTCAAGATAAAGAGAATAGAATTACTTTCTCTCAAATAATCAAAACCCTCAATGCAGATTTTGACAATGTAAAAATATTCCAAACAGAGGATAAAACTATTGAAATTCAATTAGTTAGAGGAGCCCAAGTCTTAAAAATACATTTTGGAAGCAATTTCCCCATAGAAGCTCCCAAACTATATGCGATGAAAGGATGCCCCATTCATACCAATCAGGATTATGAATGGGATTACCTAAAAACGAATGATATACTAACTTCAGTTTACAACTTGATTAATTCGATATCTTTTCAATATGATTTCACAAGAGAGGTTAAAGATTGAATATGCAGCAATGGCTGCAATATTCCCTACAAAGCAATTTAAGTTTTTCTCTGACAAACTTATATTTGCAGTACAAACAAATTCGCGTAAAGTATATACTGTTAAAGTCGATTTAAGCGGTAATTATCCTTATGAGGTCCCCAAAGTGTTTATAACAAATCCACATCCTCTTTACACCAAAAATGGGCAGAGCATGTTGGAGCCTAGCCACCAAATGCATACCTTAAGAGGAGAAAATGGGTGCGTTAGAGTTTGTCACTATGGCCAAATTGATTGGCATCCTGGGGTAACCTGTTATCAAGTCATTGTTAAGGTTAGAGTGTGGCTTGAAATGTATGAGGCTCATTTGAAGACAGGAAGGCCGTTGGATTATTATCTAACTTCTGCGGCCTATTAATATTAACTTAAAAATTATTATCTATGGATTTCTTTAAAAAGACCCCGCAGTACCCGAACGATTGTACAGATTTGGGAGATGTAATCAAAAATCAACACGATGGTAACAGAGGAGTTGAGTTGATTATGGATGAAAATGGCGAAATGATTGCTGTTCCTGCGTCAGAAGCCAATAACATGCAAGGTGTTAAAGCAACTCAGATTGCCAAAAAAGACTACTACTGTTAAGAATGGAAGCTATAGCATATCTTTATCAATACCAAGTTCAGGCATTCATAAACTCCCAGCAGAAAGAACAAGCTGGTGTTGCATATGAGTGGAAAGGAGAAAAAGTATATCATGTTTATACGGAGTATCCTGCAATTGCTCCCTCTGGTTTTCCCGTGACCTGCGTATTTAGAAAAGTGGATTCATTTAATAATTTCCAAAAGGCCGATACAGATTTCCCATATTTATGTAAAGCTTTCAAAGAGCAGACAGGCCACGAATTAGGCATTTGTATAACACTTTACCTTGATGAGAATGGAAAAATCCTGAAAAAAGGGTTTGCTAATGACAATAATGCCATTATTAGTCTCAATATTAACTATGTTCCAGACAAGAGTGACTTATATAGTCGTAGTAAGGGACTGCTTGAAGTTGGTGCATTAGAAAAGAAAAAAGTATTAATTGTCGGACTTGGAAGTGGTGGCGCTAGCATTGCTGTAGAATTAGCCAAAGCCGGTGTTGGTTATTTCTCTTTAATCGATTTTGATAGAGTGGAACTTCACAACATCTCAAGGCATATTGCTGGAGTTAATGAATTGGGAAGACTAAAAACAAATGTCGTTCGTGATGCGATTTTGGCCAAAAACCCTTATGCCAAAGTAACCACCTATAATTTTAACATGAACGATGAATTATCGACTGTTGAGGATCTTGTTAAACATTCAGATTTAACAATTGCAGCTACGGACAACTTAGCCAGCAGATATAATCTTAATAGTTTTATTATAAAGCACAAGAAGGTTGGTTTATTTGGCCGAGCCATTACTAGAGCAGAAGGCGGAGATGTTTTGAGGGTAAGACCAGGGGGGCCTTGTTATGCATGTCTAAAAGGAAGCCAATGGTATAATAATGAAGAAGAGATATCTGATTTGCAACGAGCTAGAAAAGACGGAATCATACCAGCCTACACATCAGAAGAGGACGCACAAGCAATGGTTCAAGTAGGATTATCCACTGATATTGCTCCCATAAACACTATGGTTGTTAAGCTAGCAATTCAGGAATTATCTCGAAATACAGATTGTTTAATAGCATCGCTTGAGAACGAACTCACTTATGATTATTACATTTGGGCAAATCGCCGAGAGTCGTATTATGTAAATTGGGCACCTTTCAACAATAATCCTGGTAGGAAAAGTCCTACAATTCTTCAATGGTATGGTGTAAAGTTTAATAAGAACAGGGACTGTTTTGAGTGCCAACACTATTAATAATTATTGATTCAAATGGGTAAAATCATTACATTACCTGGTGGAGTAAAGTTTGATCCGGAATCTGGGGAATTAATAGGAGCTGATTTCCGCAGGCCATCAATTCCATCGAACACCTCCTACAATTATTCATCAGGCAACTGGTGGACAAGAGCCAATAATTTTATTATAGGAATTGGAAACTGGTTTGCAGAACATAACTCCAACATAACTGGAGGACTTGCTGTAATACTGCTTGTGCTGGCATGGATTTATTTTGGAATCTCAGTTATTGGCCTGTGGATTCAAGATGGATTCTTTTCTGCTCTGATTTTTGGAATAATTGGTGGAGTCATTTTCTATTATATTTCCATGATTGCTGCTGGTATTTTAATTTGGATCGGTATTATCATTCTAGCAATTGTTCGATATATTTTTTATAATATATATACGCTTATACTTACCATAGGAATAGTTTTGTTCTTTTGTTTTAATTCAAATAGCACATCTTCCTATTCAAAAACGGCTCAAGTTTCAGAGGAAGTAACATATGATGGAATGGAGCCAATAGATCCAAGTGAAGGTCTTTTGGGTAGTATCCCTAATGGAACTACGAAATACACTGGAGACATGGCAGGCTTCCCAATAGAATTTACTATAACTAAAAATGACGAAAAGGGTACTCTTTATGCAAATTACAAAAATGTAAGATATTCGACGGAGATGCGTATGGAAGGAGAGTCTTTGCCTGCACAATCAGGTGATATAACTTTTTGGGGGAAGGAAAATGGGAGATCTTGGTACTTCACACTTACAGGTGATGTTAATAATATATCTGGAAAAGCCGAAGGAGACGGGAAAGAAATGAGAGTAAGATTACATAGAATTAATAGTTAATATCTATATTATTATGATTGCAAAGAAAGTAAAATTATCAAAGGTTGGCGATAGGTACTATATTTTACCACAAGATGGGATTAACAAAATGTTTGCGATGAATTCTTCTTGCAAAAATGTTTGGGATTTTTTACAAGAAGATTTGACTATTGATGAACTGATAGTTAAAATGGCTAAACATTACAATATCAATAGTAACAGTATTGCTTCAGACATAAAGGAAGTCGTTCAATCATTTATAGACAACGAATTAATCGATTTTACGAATGAAAATCATCTATAGTGATAATTCCATTAAAGATTTTCTTAATGTGCCCCAATTTAACAAATTGGAGAAGTATAAAATTTCAAGATTTCTTACGTGGTATTTCTATAATAAAAAATTGCTGTTATTTAACATCTTGACAAAGACTCTGATAACAATCAGTATTGAATTGTGGGAGCTTTTACGAGATGGGAAGTTTAATAAAATAGAAGAAGATGATCTTAAAACACTTATCTCCGAACACTTTGTAGTGCCTGAAGAGTTAGATGAGCTTACATTATATACAGAATTGTACACTTTAATAAAACAAATTGCTGGAACAAACAAGTTTATTGATAGATATAATATTCTTACGACAACAGCATGTAATGCAAGATGCTTCTATTGTTTTGAACAAGGTTTGCATCCTATACATATGACGAACGAAATTGCAAAGGATGTTTCCGCATTCATATTATCTTCCCATAATCCACACAAAAGAATTCACCTCAGATGGTTTGGTGGGGAACCACTAGTTAACAAAAAGGCAATAAGTATAATTACTCAGGAATTGACTAACTATGATATAGATTTTTATTCCACGATGTCAACTAATGGTTTACTTTTTTCAAACGATCTCATAAAAGAAGCCAAAGATAACTGGCACATAAAATTAGTAAGAATATCTTTAGATGGCTTTCCAGAAGAGCACAATCGAAGAAAGAATTATTACGCAGAGGGTAATCATTTTGAAAGAACTATCAATAATATAGAAAAACTAATTGAACACGGTATATCTGTAAATATTAGATTAACTATTGATCATGGAAATGTTGATTCAATGATAGACTTAAGTAAATGGCTTATTGGGAAATTAGGAAAGAACCCATTGATTACTATTTATACAAGATGTATCTTTGAAGAGGTAAGTGAGATAAAAGCTTCTCAGGATTATGACAAGGTTTTATCATTAGTACGTAAAACGCGTGAGATTGACTCCTGGCTAATAGACCAAGATATATATGATTGGTCCAGAATTTCCCCAATTGGATTTAGCAACTATTTTTGTGCAGCAAATAATCCTCATGCAGTGGTTGTTAGTCCTGATGGAAAATTGTGCTGCTGTGAGAGTGTAAATAATGAAACTGCTTATTGGGGAGATATTTGGAAAGGTGAAACTAATACTGACCTTAGAGCATCTTGGCTGAATGGCCAAATTCGAGAGAAATGCAAGAGTTGTAAATTTCTTCCTGTTTGTACACCATTTGATAAATGCGAGATAAATTATTACGACTGTGTAGACAAGAACGAATATATACATAATTTATTTATGAAATTAAAATATGATTCTTATTGCCATTGCTGACAACTTTGAAAAAAGTATGGATATAAGAATAGTATAAATCCGTCTAGGAATAATGTCAGTATTCTAAAGACACAAAACAAATCAATTATGAAACAGTACGAAAAGCCCGTATTGGTAATTGTGAACAACAAGGTTGTTGAGGCAATTACAAAGATTGACACCACGCCTTGTGCCGGTGGACAGTAATCGGTTCCTATTGTCGGGGCTGGCATAATTACCAGGCCCGACAATTATCAAAAAGAGTTACTATGAAGAAAATATATGTTGCAGCAAATGGATGTGCTGTTCTTCGTCACGAAACAAACAGAATTTTGACCTTCTTTTTAAGAAATGGTTATAGAGAGAGTAATTATATAAAAGAAAGTAATGTTATTCTTTTTTCTGGATGTGGAATGACTAATGAGGATGTTTCATTCGATGTGCAAAAAATAGAAGAATACCAAGCCCTAAGACAGGAGCATTCAATGTTTATTGTTACAGGATGTCTTCCTGCGGTATATAATAAAATAAGAGATATATCAGCAGATATTATCGTCTTACGATATGAAGATTTGGACAAACTTGATGATATAATATCTGCCAGCATTAAAATCAGGGAAGTATGCTACAATCATGGATTAGATAGTCATCTTGTTTGGCCTAAACAAATGGATCCAAAAGATATTAGCGAGGATAAACTTCTGATAACCGAAATAGGAAAATATACGAATAATAATGACCTAATTGAATTATACAATTATTCCACACCTGGCAAATACATTTGGCCAGATGCCGAAATTTTCCAAATTAGGATTGCATATGGTTGTTCATATAAATGTAGTTACTGTGCTTCTCGATTATCTGTCGGCAAAATGAGGAGCGTTCCTTTGCAAACCATATTGAATCAATTCCAAGATGGAATAGCTAGAGGATTTAAGAAGTTTATGCTAATAGGAACGGAATTGGGGAATTATGGAGTAGATTGTCAGTGTACCATTGTTGATTTAATAACAAACCTTTATAGAATTAATTGTGATGTTAAGGTTGGTATCAGATATATACATCCTGATTGTCTTGTGAAGTATTTCGATGGTTTAAAGCCTTTTTTTTCAAATGGTTTTGTGTACTATTTCTGTTCTGCAATTCAGACATGTTCTTCTAGGCTGTTACAAAAGATGAATCGGAATCCTGATTTATCTAACTTCTTCAAATGCATTCAAATTATAAATGACAACAACTTTCCTGTATTTAAGCATACACAGTTAATTGTTGGATTTCCAAGTGAGACTTTCAAAGAGATCGTAGATACATTGGTTATTGTTGCAAAATATGACTTCAACTATATTAATGTAAATAAATTCTCGTCTCGTCCCATGACACCAGCACATCAAATGGAAGAACAACTGTCAGAAGAAGAGAAAGAGAAAAGGTTGGTGTTTGCCAAACAATGGCTGTCTCTTAAAAGAAAAGATCTTCTATATACAGCCATTAAAGGACTAAAATTTCGAAGCAAATGAAACAAGTATATATAGACAGTAACGGCTGTGCTATCTTGCGACATGAAACATACAGGATAGCAAAATTTTTTGAATTAAATAGTTGGATTGAGGTTTCAAACGTAGAAAATGCCGACCTTGTTGTTGTGACCTGTTGTGGGGTAACTGAAACAGACGAAGAAAATGCCATCTCCATGATTTCTAATCTATGGAACAAAAAACAGAGGAATGCGATTTTTATTATAACTGGCTGTTTGCCAAAAATTGACCAAGAAAGACTTTTGAAAAAATTTCCGACAGCATTTCTTATCGGCAATGACGAGATGGATAAATTTGACGATATTGCAAATGGAAATGTCAAAATTAGTGATGTTTATTACAATGTTGGGGCAACTCGAAAGTACTATTTTGACAAGGAGCAGTTCCAAGAAGATTCTGATTTAATATTTGTAAACAAAATCCAGTCCTTATATAATACAAATATACTTCTTGATCAATATAATTATTCTACGCCGAGGCATTATATATGGAAAGAAAGTGACATTTATCAGGTTAGAGTTTCTTATGGTTGTGGAGGGAATTGCAGTTTTTGCGCAACAAAATTAGGTATAGGTAATTTTAGGAGTATTTCTATTAAATCCATTCTTCATCAAATAACAGAAGGAATTGATAAGGGGTATACGAAGATTATGTTAGTAGGTGACGAAATAGGTTTCTATGGATTAGATATTGGTTTGACACTTACACATCTTATAGATGAGATATATAAAATAAATAATAAACTCAAAGTTGGTATCAGATACATATATCCAGATATGTTCGTGAAGTATTATCCTGAATTGAAAAAATATATTGAATCTGGCTTCATATATTATTTCTGTTCCGCAATTCAGACGGCAAGCCCACGTCTCCTAAAGTTAATGAATCGCAATCCAAATATCACACCATTTGTAGAATGTATGAAGGAGATAAATGTCAGGAATTACCCTATAATAAAGCATTCGCAAATAATTGTTGGATTTCCAACAGAAACAGATGAGGATGTAGTAGAAACCCTTCTATGTCTTATGGATTGTGATTTCGATTATTTAAATATAAATCCATTTAGTTTTCGGAAAGGAACAAAAGCATACAATTTGTCTAAATTTAGAATAGACTCCGAGATTATTAAATCACGTTGTAAGATATATGAGAATTATTTAAAAATAAATCGTTCCGCTAAATTGTACGACAAATTAAAAAGTATCATTTTAAACAAAAAATGAATTTTCGAATAGTAAAAAACTATTATTCTCCCATGTGTGGGGATTGGGATATTGTCAATAAGAGCGAAGCTTCTCATGCAATTTTTTATCGTTCATGCAACTTCCATTGTGAGTATTGTAACAATAATTTTCATGAGAATAGTGCATATCATGAATACTCAATTGACGAATTTGTATGTATTGTTGCATCATTGTTAGAATATGGTAACAGATTTAAGTTTACTGGCGGTGAAGCAACAAATAATCCGAAATTGTTCGACGCGATAAAAATTGTCAAGGATTTAGGAGGTTTTGTTTTCCTTGATACAAATGGTTCACGACCTCAAGTCGTCGAGAAACTCATTAACGAAAAACTTGTTGATGTTTTAGGAATCTCTCTTAAGGGCATTACCTGTGAAAGGGCAAAATTGGTTACAAGATGCAAAAAAGATGATTTGTGCTGGAATAATGTGTTTGAAAGTATCAATATTGGTTGCAACAACAATGTCAGAACTATTGTTACACATGTGTTCTATAATGACGCAGACTTAAGTGAACTTGAAGCTTTTGCTAAACTTATCAAGCCCTTTAAGAATGTAATATTAAAAATGAACAATTTGCTTTTTGACAAGCATCATAGTGAAGGGTTAGTACCTATTGATAAAGTAATGTTTCTCAAAACAGCAAAAATTTTTCTACAGAGAAATCCTGAATGGGAAGGAAGAATCATTGTCGTAAATGACGAACAAGCAATATCACATTATGAGAATATAATTTTTCTATAAATTAATTATGGAAATTGAAATCAGAGGCATCAATTATACTTTTCAAGGTATACCTAAAGGAGAGTTTGTTATGGGGGCAAACGATTTTTTAAGTAACGCAGCTCCACCACATCGTGTTATCATCACTTCTGATTTTTATATGTTGGAGACTCCTGTAACACAAAGAATGTGGGAAACAATTATGGGCAACAATATTTTAGATCAAATGAAGCTTGCAGATAAACAAGAAGAATACGGAGTAGGCCCAGACTTTCCTATGTACTATGTAAATTGGTATGAAGTTTGTACCTTTATGCAAGAATTCTCAAAAGTGCTGAAAGAAAAAGGTCTAAATTATGAAGCAACTCTACCAACAGAATCGGAATGGGAGTATGCATGTAGAGCCGGTACCTATACTCCCTATAGTTGGGGGGACGGATTAAATGGGACCCAGGCAAATTGTAATGGTAACTATCCTTATGGCATGTATGTTTTCGGACCTTTTTTGGGGAAGTGTAGTCCTGTAAAAACGTATTCTCCAAATCAATGGGGATTATATGACATGCATGGAAATGTTTGGGAATGGTGTTATGATAATTATCAAGCAAATTATTATGAAAATTCTCCCGTATGTGATCCTACAGGTCCCGAAAATGCCGAACACAAGGTAATACGAGGAGGTGGATGGCGCAGTTTCGCATGGTGTTGCAGATCTGCGTTTAGAGACTCTGACCCACCTAATTACAGAGGTAGAACTTTAGGTTTCAGAATAGTGTTAAAATAATAAATGGTAAATACATTTGGCATGAATATGTATAGTTTTGTTGTGTGTGGTAATAACATCAATTACTACCCTCTACATCGTTTGGCAGTTCTTAATCCGTTACCACAATTTGCTGTAAGCCAATACAGCAAAGGAGCAGTTAAGCCTTGTATGTATGGTGATAATGGTGATTATAAAACAGAAAAAATTATCATATTAGCAAATAATGTGTGCAATCTGAAATGTGTATATTGCTATGCAGGACAGGGACATAAAAGTAAGTCGCCTGTGGTTTCATTAGATCAAATTAAATCATTTGTTGATTTTGTCACAAAAACTCAGCTAGAAAAAGGTGACACAAAACTTAAGGTCGTCTTTTTAGGAGGCGGAGAGCCATTTATGTCGTACCCTTTAATTAAGGATGCTGTCCAGTATATACATGAAAAATCTCTATCTGTAGGAATGGAAAGAACAATAGAGATTGTGACTAATGGAACATTTATCAATGACGAAATTGTTCGTTGGATAAACAAATATGATATAAGACTTGATGTTTCTTTTGAGATTCTTGAGGATATACAACAAATACAAAGAGGGCATTACCAAAAGGTGCATACTGCTCTTCAATTGTTAGATGAAAAAGGTGTAAAATATAAAACAAGAACAGTTGTTAGCCCACTTAATGTTTCAAGACTAGTAGAGATGGTTCATGTCTCAAAGAGTTTATATCCTAACAATATTGAGGTTAGAATGGAACTTGTGAGTAGCAAATCAAATAGTGGCGTTTTTTTTGAAGAATTTTTGAAAAATTATTTTAAAGCAAAAGATGTTGGAGAAAAGTTGGGCATCAAGGTTAATAACTCTAAGATAAATGCATTTAACTATTTACGCGATTATCATTGTTATCCTGAATTAGCTCTCACACCGGAAGGGAACATTTCTGTCTGTCACCGCTATTCAGATGTTAATGATCCTCTATATGGAAAGTTTTCTATGGGCAAGGTAGACAACATTGATATTATGGATGTTCAAAGAATCAGATCTATTTATAATAATAAAATGAAAAAATGCTGTTATTGCATTGCCAAATATCACTGTGGCGGTGGATGCATATATAATAATTTGTTGTACCCTAACCAACGGGAAGACTACTGTAAGATGATGATATTATCAGTAAAACTTCAAATTATAAAAAAACTTATACCTGAACTATATGCCTCTTATATTAGCGGCTCTATGAATTTTGACGACTTCTCTAAGCAAACTGTCATCCTTCAGAAGCATTCTGATGTTGCTTTTTATCCCCTCAATAATTAATAACAATAAGATGATTATTCCCTTTAAAAAGACAGAAATTACACCATGTAGTCTAGCACAAGTTGCCCCTTCTTGTAGCATGATGGATAATAATATTGATCCTTCAAGCATCTTAGAAGCAAAAGAAGTTTCGAACGGTTGGTTATTAAGAGATATATATCACCAGCAGTTTTTGGTCAATCATGAGACTTTTAATACTTTTGAACAACAAATAGATAATAACGCAATATATCGTGCTAACAAGAACATCAAAGATTTATATGATGAATATACAGAATATGGATGGTTTTCATTTTTCCCCCTTTCAATTGAATTGGATATAACAAATAAATGCAATTTTAACTGTATTCATTGTAATCGGTCTGCTGGTTCAGAACGAAGTGAAGAACTGAGTTTCTCAACCATAAAGAGTATTGCTAAAGAAGTACAATCATTGGGTATAAAAAGGATACAGCTGCTAGGGGGAGAACCTACAATTCATCCCGCTTTTTTCGATATTTGTGAATTATTCAAAGAATGTGGTGCAGATAATATGTTTACGAGTACAAACGGTTGGAAAGTAACCGACAAGATTCAAGACCTTTTATGCTCTGCATTTAGTTCTGTCCAAGTAAGTCTGCATTCTGTGACAAAAGCAACTCATGATTATATTACAAATAGGAGAGGTTCATGGGATCATGCGGTTAATACTATTAAAACGCTGGTAGGCCATCATGTAGAGGTAATAATTAGTATGTCGGTAATGGGGTATAATATCCACGAGATGAATAAAATGGCTGAACTCGCTGCAAGTTTGGGCGTCCAAACTATTCGTTTCTTGGCTCTTCAAGAAGTTGGAAGGGGACTGGAACTAAATCCTTTGTCACAAAAACAATTATATGACGCTGCTACTATTATCGATAATTTACGCAAATTATGTCCAGAGTTAAAAATCTTATCTGCTGGATTTCCAACATCTCCGCAGCATGCTCAGGTTTGTTATCTATGGGGATGTGCTGCAGGAAGAACATTAATGGCTATTCATGCAAATGGCGAAGTTAGTTGTTGTAGCATTGTTAAAAAGACAGTTGGCTCCATACACAACAATAGTTTATTTGAAATATGGCATAATGACTATTTCAAGACACTTCGTAAAATAGAAAATAGTAAATGCCTATTTGCGACACGGTGCGGAGGAAAGTGTAGATATAAAAACGAGAATCCTTACGTCACAAAATGTTGAATTACTATAAATCTAAGTAAAAATGTTAAACAATTATAATATGGATTCTGAATTAATATTAAGTAAAGAATGGTGGAGAGGGCTAGCAGAGCTAATTGGTCTCCCATCAACCAGCAGTGTTCTAATCTTATATTGCATAATTATTATAGGATTGTCGGGATTAGCGTTAGTCCGACTTAATAAAAGGTTACCTAAAATATTATTTGTTATCTGTATAGGTGTATTAGAATTGTACTATTTTGGGTATTATGGTCTTAACCCAGATTGGTTCCTTTCAACAGATGTCTCGTGGCTTCAGAGGCTGCTAACAGTTCCTATTCTCGCAACGGTGTTAACAGTCCAATGTATACTTACTGATGATATTTTCTTGAATGACTCCCTTACTGGAGATCAACGGCATGCTGTTGATAATGGAATATGCTTTTCACCATTATTACTTTCAGCACTCTACTGTATATTGGTGTATATAATTAGCAGATGGATTAAATCAGATACATTTGCTATACTTATCGGTTATATCGCACTCTTATGCATTGTCGGTATTACAGCTCGTCTTATACAAGTTAAACGTCTTGGTAATATTGCTGTGCTACTATTCTTTGTGACCATTATTAGCCTCAGTGGCGTTTTAATTACATCTTCTTATTGTATTTTGACCGGTTTTATATCATTGTTCGCATATATAAGTGTTTCAAGTAAGAGGGATATGCGTTCTGTTGCCTACTCTATAAAACTAAAAGCAGATGCTGGTGATCCAAAAAGCATCTATCGTATGGGAAGAATTTATTTAATTGGTGATGGAATACCGAAAGACGAACACAAAGCAGTAGAATTTTTTCAAAAATCTGCTGATAGCGGAAATGCGAAAGCTTATAATGATCTTGCAAGATGTTATTTAAACGGAACTGGTGCAAATGCCAGCAAGCAAAAAGCCATTGAATGTGCAAAGAAATCAGTAGCTTTAGGCTGTTCCGAAGCAAAAGTTACTCTTGGAGACATCTATTTTGAGATGGCCAAGGACTTCCGAGATGGAAAGGGAGTGGTTAAAGATGAAAGAAAGGCAATAAGTTTATTTGAACAAGCAGGAGAATATGGTAATTCGAAGGCGTATAACAGCCTCGCAAAATGTTATTTGTCTGGAACGGGAGTAACTAAGGATGGGCAGAAAGGTTTAGAATATGCGACAAAATCATACGAAATGGGTAATAAAAATGCCTGTGCGACTATTGGTACGTATTACAGAATGGGAGATTTCATCCCTGTGGATCATATCAATGGGCATAAATGGGATATTATTGGTGCACAGGCAGGGAATGTTTTATGTCAAATTCGTGTAGGTATTGATTTCCAGAATGGATATGGTACACCAGAAAATAAAAGGGAAGCATGCAAATGGTATAAAAAAGTTGCAGATAATAAGGAAGCAAGCCAAAAAGATCGGGGAATGGCCTCATATAGATATGGCGTGTTAATTGGGATTCTTGGAAATATACCTGAGGGAAAAGAGTATATAAGAAAAGCTCAGAGATTAGGAAATCAGATAGCAATAAAAGAAGGGAATAAATATCTAAACAGTTGATAATATGTCTTCAAAATTTATACCTAATGAGTTGTGTTTATTAGCAGATTTGCTTTGTGATGATGTGTATGATGCAATTATGTATTCATGTCCAATATACTACAAGAATGCAGCAACTTTATTAAATAATCCATCAGATATTAAAACACTTCATTTCGCTCAGAAGTGGGAGGTTGACAAGATTAAATTAGCATCAAAACTTTCTTCCATGAATGTATATGATAGTCAACGTCTAACTCATGCTTTAATTAATTATTGGAAACCATATTATAATCATGATATAGAACTAAATCTTGAAGAATGGGCAGAGAATGAACTCTGGAACTGGTGAATATACAAAATCAAATTCATTGTAATTATAAAATAGCAAGAATCATAATAATAAATGTATGAACAAACTGTATAATGCTTGGATTAATGAAAATGGCGAAAAAGCGCCAGCAACGGTTTCTATAGAACCGACGATTAGATGTAATATGCGTTGTCCAATGTGTGATAGGACTCACAAAGAAGACTTTCACAAACACATGGAGGGCGAAATGTCAACAGAGTTGTTAGTAGAAACCATCAGAACACTTGGAGAGATGGGGGTAAAACAAATACTTATTATAGGCGGCGGCGAGCCTCTCTTTAGGAAAGATATTGTTTTACTAATTCAGGCTATAAAAGAACAAAGGATGATATGCCATCTGTGGACGAACGGGACATTGTTTACTCCAGAGATCGCTTCTCAAATATTAAAAAATATAGACATACTGACCATATCACTTGATAGCTGTTATGAGAATGAACATGATAAATCAAGAGGTATTAAGGGTTCATACGCTCATATTATGAATACACTTGAAATGATTAAGACATATAGAAATGAGAATATGTTATTAAGATTTCATAGTGTAATTTCGAAATATAATATTAATCGATTAGAAGATATGGTCGATTTTGCGATTAAACATGGGGCTGGAGAACTAGGTGGTGCGATTATAAACCCCTTTGAATTTGCACCGAAGGATATGATTTTTGCACCGGAAGATCAGGAAATGATAAGTCAGAAAATAGATGCATTTATAAAAAAAGCAAGGCAAAACAACTTGGCATTAGCAGGCAGTTATAATCCAATTTTCGATAATGACATAAAGGACTATACTAATAAATATAGCCTTTCCAAAGAGTGTGGTAATCCTACTACATGCTTTGGCTTATGGTCAATGTCACAAATACGTCCAAATGGAGATGTATCAATTTGTTGTTTCACTTACAAGCCAGTTATTGGAAATCTACATGACAAAAATTTTAAAGAATTGTGGAATTCCACTACAGCCAATGAAATGAGGGCTAAAGTGAAAAAAGGGCAATTGCTTGATATATCATGTAAAGGGTGCTCGCTTGGAAAGAATGAATTGACCAATATGGTTCTAAAATGCGGGAATGCAGATGAATTGTTGGACAATATTGTGCTTAGATCAAGATAATGTCGTATTATATTCTAAAGGATTTCTTAACATCAGATATCTCTGTCTCAGCATACCTATTAGACAGAAGCACTATCCGTTTCATATTTTTTACTCCATTAAATAAGTATCAGTCACTAGGGATAAGATGGCAATACCGATATATTATTAATGATGAATCTTCTTTTTCGAATGCCCATATACAATCATCTACTAATACCTTCGATATCTGGGATGCGATTTTAAATGTAACCAAAATAGATATCAATTTTGTAATAAGGGGAGGGGGTGATAATTATTATAAATGGTTTTCTGAGATCGGAAAGCATAATGTCTTAGAAGACGCATTGCCTTTTTCATTTATCATACCCATGATTAGTAAATGTGCAGTATATAGATATTTGCCAACTCTTCCTCAGTGGCTTCCTGGTAATACTATCTACGAAATTTTCGTAGATAGATTCAGAAAGCATAAAGAAAGTGAGGGATGTTTACCTTGGAATGTCCGGCCTCCCCAAAATGATTTCTTCCATCTGGCTAAATTTGGAGGAACTCTTCAAGGTATTATTCATTCCATTATTTTTGATGGATGTTATCTTAAAGAATTGGGAATTGGCAGTATTTATATGACTCCAATATTTGAATCTCCTTCTAATCACAAATATAACGCCACAAATTATTATGAAATCGACAAGTCTTTTGGGGGGGAAGACGATTTAAAGAATTTAACTGAAGAAGCGAAAAAAAACGGAATTCATGTGATTCTAGATGGAGTTTTTAATCATTGCAGTGATACATTAAAAATAAAATGCTCAAATGGAGAGTTTATAGATTTGTTTACCGACCTGAGGGCTAATGGTGTAAATTCGAAATATGCAAATTGGGTAGAATGGGAGGATGATTCTCATTGGCGCGGATTCGCTCATTTAGAACATATGCCAATATTAAATACGGAAGATGAAGAGTGTGCAAATTACTTAATCGATGTTGTAGGCTATTGGACTCGCAATTTTAACATAGATGGATGGCGGTTAGATGTTGCGAATGAGATAGGGTCAAAATTCATAAGAAAGTTAAGAGAATCCTTATCTGACACATCATCAGATGTATGGCTATTGGGAGAGATATTACATAATGGTAATAATTGGATTGCCCATGACAAACTTTCTGGAATTACGAACCACCATTGGAGAGAATGTGTAATCAATTATTTGCTCGGTGAATGGACGTCAGATATATTCGATGATAATTTACAAGTACTATGGCGCCGTTATCCTTCGACAATCTATCCAGGAGTGGTCAACTATTTAAACAATCATGACACTCAAAGAATTCTAACTTGTCTAAACAAAAAATATGACTACGACACCTCTGTTAAATACAATATAATTGCAGCCATCTTGTTGTTTACGGCAATTGGGTGTCCAATGGTTTTTTATGGAGAGGAAATTGGTATGGAAGGAGAAGGAGATCCGGATTGTAGGAAGTGTATGGAATGGGATCTTTCTCTATGGGATCAGCACAAGATTGAGAAAAGATTAATGCTCAAAGAAATATATACAAAATTAATTCATTTTAGGAAACAAAATCCCTGGCTATCGGATGGAGCTTGGGAAACCATAATAAAAGGAAAGAATTCACTATATGTATATAAGAGGATTGATTGCGCCTCTTCTGTTTTTTCCGATAATAAGGGAAAAGAGTTACTCGTTCTTATAAATACAGGTGATGAGGATCTTTGTATAGACATCATAGATAATCTTGATTTCAAAAGATACTTGAATGTATTAAAGAATCAGGAAGTGCCATTTAGCAATTTCTCAAATTATACACTTACTGCCTATTCTGGTGAAATAATCATATCTTGTTAGCGAAAAATTAATATGACAAACAATTTGAAGGAAATATGGCTATTTGTTCAAAGCGATTATGTTCGTTACGGGAGAAATCCAACAATTAAAAATATCATTAAGGATATCATATTAGGATGGAATCATAGTTTTACATATTGTTTTTGGCTGCGTTTTGCGTCAAAAAATAATGTGTTTTTGAAAATTGCTAGGCAAAAACATCGAAAGCTGTCAAAGAAATATGGAATTCAGATTTATCCGACTACCAAAATTGGATATGGATTGTGTCTTGGACACGGGATAAACATTGTAGTTAATCCCACAACTATCATAGGGAATAACTGCAATTTATGCCATTACACAACAATTGGTTCTAATCATGGGAAAGCTGCTACTATTGGTAATAACGTTTATATTGGTCCTAGCACGACTATTATTGAAGATGTCATTATAAATAATGATGTAACAATAGGAGCTGGTTCTGTTGTTATTGAGGATATTCCAGAAAATGCTACAGTTGCGGGGAATCCAGCAAAAACAATTTCGAAGAAGACCCCGGGGAGATATGTAAAAAACAGAGTTGAAGAACATCTGGAGATTCCTAACGATGCCCCCAAATACTTAAATGACTCTAGTGTTTCATATATAGATAAGTTTATTTATTAATTAGTTTAATTGTAGAATATACAATTTACAAGTAATGTCCTATTTATTTTCTTCAGAATCAGTTTCAGAGGGCCATCCTGACAAAGTTGCCGACCAGATTAGCGACGCACTCGTTGACCAGTTCCTTGCATACGACGAAAAGGCACACTGTGCTATTGAGAGTTTTGTTACAACTGGACAGGCTGTTGTTATGGGGGAGGTTCGTTCAGATGTGTATATCGATCTTCAAGCCATTGTCCGTAAGACAATTAATACCATTGGCTATACCAAGGCAGAGTATATGTTTGATGGTAACAGTTGTGGAGTTCTAACTGCCATTCACGAACAGAGCGACGATATTAATCGTGGTGTAAGCCGTGAAGGAGAAGAGAATCAGGGTGCTGGTGACCAGGGTATGATGTTTGGTTATGCAACCAATGAAACCGAGAGTTTTATGCCTGTGAGTCTTGATCTTGCTCATTTGTTGATGCGTACGCTTGCTGATATTCGCAAGGAGGGTAAAGTGATGACTTATCTTCGTCCTGACTCTAAGAGCCAGGTGACCATTCAGTACAGTGATGACAACATCCCTGAGCGCATTGATACTATAGTGGTTTCTACCCAGCACGATGAGTTTGATAAAGACGATGAGAAGATGCTCGCTAAAATCAAGGACGATGTGATTAACATCCTCATTCCTCGTGTGAAAGAGCAAATCCATTCTGATAAGGTTCTTTCACTATTCAATGATGACATCAAATACTATGTCAATCCAACCGGTAAATTTGTGATAGGAGGCCCTCATGGTGACACGGGGTTGACAGGTCGTAAAATAATCGTTGACACATATGGTGGTAAGGGCGCTCATGGCGGTGGAGCTTTCTCTGGCAAAGACCCCTCAAAGGTTGATCGCAGTGCTGCTTATGCAGCTCGCCATATAGCTAAAAATATGGTAGCTGCAGGAGTGGCAGATGAGGTGTTAGTACAACTCAGTTATGCCATCGGAGTAGCCCAGCCAGTAAGTGTCTATGTGAATACATACGGTAAAAGCAACGTAAAGATGACCGATGGCGAAATTGCCAAGAAGATCTACGAAATCTTTGATCTTCGCCCAAAGGCAATCGAACGAACTCTTAAGCTTCGTCAGCCAATGTATGTAGAGACTGCTGCATATGGCCACATGGGGCGTAAAAACGAAATCGTCAAGAAGACATTCACCAGCATGTATCACAATAAGAAAACCATAGAGGTGGAACTTTTTACGTGGGAAAAGCTTGACAAAGTCAAGAAGATAAAAGAACTATTTAATCTACCTTAGTAATTTACGAATAATGGGGGATTTATCAATTAAAGTTAACTTATGGGGATTGAACATCGGCGAATTATGGTGGTGCCAGCAATCTCATAGTACACTTTTTTCTTTCTCAGAATCTTATTTTGAAAGTGGGTTAAATGCTTTCCCTTTAATTGCAGATAATGAATTAGCTAAGACAAATAATTTATTTCACGGCAGGAAAGAGCCAATTTTTAAGTTTCTTCCATCCTTCTTGGCAGAATCATTGCCTGACTCTTGGGAAAGAGAATACATAATGAAGAAGTATTGTGGTAATGATTTATTATCAAAAGAAATAAACCCAATCAAAAAATTAGCATATATTCGCAATAGATGCTTAGGGGCTTTGGAATATCAAGTTAAGGATACTGAGAATAATATGAGTGATTTATATTGGTTTAATAAGATAGCTGATGAATACGATAATTACTTAAAAAAGATCTCAATACCATCACTTAACAAAACCGATTTGGGCTCAATTTGTTCACTCGGGACGTGTTCTGTTGGTTTAAGACCCAAAGTACTATTGGCAATCTGTAGGGAAACAGGTGAAATTCGGTCGGGGCAGGTAGAGCAAGAGAATAATTATGATTATTATATTCTGAAAATAGGGGATGTTAATAGTTGTTTGGCTAGAATAGAAATGTCATATTACCAGATAGCCATGAAAGCAGGTATTCACATGATGCCCTCAAATCTGGTAAATATTGACAGAACGAGCCATTTCCTAACAAAAAGGTATGACAGAGTTAATGGAAATAAGATTCACATGCAATCTTTTTCAGCGCTTTCTCCTCAATCTTCTAGCTATGAAGAATTGTTTGAACTTTCAATTAAGCTCAATTTGGCAGAGAAAGATATAATCGAGTTATATCGACGACTTTTATTTAATATTTTGCTAAATAATGTAGATGATCATGCACGTAATTTTTCATTTCTTATGAATATTAAGGGAGAATGGTCCTTATCACCTGCATATGACATTTCGTATCCTGTTATAGATCACAATAACCATTATATGACACTAAATGGGAAATGTGAGAACTTTAAAAAGGATGACGTTCTTTCATTGGTGAGCAAATTTAAGATAATTAATCATGAAGCTATCTATTCTGATGTTTTATCTGCTATTTCATGTTTGAATGATATATTGGAAAGGAACAATGTTGATGAGAAGTACAAGAACAATATTTGTAGAAGGGTGTCAGAGAACATTAGACATTATCTATCATAATATAAAGCGGAGTCCGAAAAGCTTGAAAAGAGTAGGAAGAATTTAATCTTATTATTATGTCTCAGATTGATTTGCTTGTGCAAGAAGTAACAAGACGTATCGACGTCATTGACGAACGATTAGACTGGTGTGACCATTGTAGTGAGGGTCACAGAATCAACAAGTAATCTGCACTTACCAATAGTCAAAGAATCTGTCCTAGTTATGAGTAATGGATTGTATGTAACATTGAAAGTTTCCCTACGGTGTAATTTCGCATGTAGATATTGTTATGGTAGGGAGAATGAGCATTTGGGAGAGGAAATGACAGATGAAGAGGTAATACGAGGTCTGGATTTTATCTGCCAATATGCAAAAATGAAATCGATACACCGTATATTTATTTGCTGGCATGGAGGTGAACCTTTGATTATTGGAAAAAGTAGATTAGAGAAGTTACTAGATTATGCAGCGGGTCTATTTGAAAAAAATAGTATCCGCTGCATGTTTGGTATCCAAACCAATGGATTTTTGCTTAATGAATCACTATATCCTTTATTCAGGCAATACTTTGATTCAAATATAGGAGTATCTGTTGATTTGTATAGTAAGTTCCGAAAATTATTAAACGGTAAGGATTCAACACCTATTGTCTTACGTAAAATAGAAGATGCTTTAAATGCGGGAATCAAAATTAATGTAATTAATTTATTGACAAAACACAATGTGTCCCACATTGAAGAGATCTATGATTATTACAAAAAACGAGATATTGATGTTAGATTTGCAATGGTATTTCCTTTATCTAATAATTTTGACAGGAGAAATCCCATGTATCTTAGTAGCGAAGAATATGCTGATGCATTATGTCAATATTTCGACTTGTGGGCTAAAGATAGCAATCCGGCTAAAAACACAGACATTATTAGACTGATAAGTGATATGCTGTATGGCAAGCCATCAATATGTATAAGAGGTAATAACTGTCAAAATACTTATATGGCTTTTAGCCCAAATGGGAAAATATTCCCCTGTGCAGAGTTTGATACAGAAGACTCTGTTATTGGTAATTTCCTAAGCCAATCCCCTGAAGAATTTGATGTCTCTAACACTAGACAACTTTTTTATAAGCAAACCCCAATACCTTCAAATTGTCTTGATTGTAAATTTTATAAGATATGTTTCGGAAGCTGCTTGCGCGAAAGATTTGTTCTAAAATACCCATATCGCTGTGACTCTAATAGAATCTATTGGGGACATGTTTTGAAATGGCTTGAGTCTAAAGGTGGTTCTCTTTACTTGTTGGAGAATAAAACTGTCGAAGAAAGAAAACGGATTATTCAAGAAACATTTAAAAGATGAAAAGCATTTTATTTGTCATTCCATGGCGACAAAGCCTAGAAAACAACCCTAATTATGATTATTCAAAGGAGGCAGAAAGAGCCCCCGAGAATGTTGTTTGTTTAGCAACCTTTCTGGAAGCACATGGAGTGCGGGTTAAAATTGCTGACATGTTCAAGATAGTTGTCGATAATAAAGGTAATATTTCTCAATCTCTAGTAGAACTTACAAAAATCTGTAATGATTTTAACCCAGATTACATTGGTTTATCATTTTTTACTGCCAGATTCTTACAAGCATCGACTATTGTTAATAGCCTTAGATCAAAATATCCCAAAGGTGGGGAAGTGAAAATTATTGCAGGTGGGGTGCATCCTACTTTATTGCCAGAATTAACAATGAAACATATATCTTTTGATGCACTCATTATAGGGGAAGGAGAAATTCCATTACTAAAACTTGTGACGGGGGAGAAAATGAGTTTGGTTAAAGGGGTTTATACTTTTCCAAACTACAATAAAGAAAAAGCAGATATTATTATGAACCTTGACGATTTGCCATTACCCAACTGGTCATTAGTAGATATAAATTTTTATAATCGTCCTTCGTATCTTATTTCGTATGAAAAACCTGATGGTGTAATGCCTATTACATTTGGGAGAGGGTGTGGTTATAGATGCAATTTTTGTGCGCACTCTTGTTTCCTAAAATTGAGGGCACATTCTGCTAAGTACACTTATGAAATGGTTAATTCCGTTTCAGAACAATGTCATGTAAGTTCTTTTATTTTTCAAGATAGTACTATCGGTAATTATCGCCAAGAGTGGTTAGAATTTTGCAATTTACTTATCAAGAATAAGAAGAATTATAAATGGTGGATAAATCTTCGTGTTAATCAGGCAGACGAAGAACTACTGTCGCTTTCCAAAGATGCAGGGTGTGTTAAGGTTTTTTACGGGTTTGAATCTGGCAGCCCAAGAATTTTAGAACAGATGAATAAGAAGACTACGGTTGAGCAATGTCGGTTAACAGCTGCCCTACATCACAAATTAGGATTACCTTTTTATGCCAGTTTCATCGTTAATTATCCTAGCGAAACAGAGGAAGATTTGTCTTTATCAGAAAAACTGATATTAGAAACAAAACCCACTTCAATTGCAATCAACAAATTTGCTCCAATTCCAGGAAGTGTAGACTTTGAACGCGTGAAGGGCAAATTGACTCCACACCTTCAAACGATTAGTGATTGGAGTTCTCTCGGTATGCTTCAGTCTCCTCTATTATTTGGAAATATGGAAGAAGAAAGATTCTATTATTGGTTTAATCATTTAAGAGAGTTAAGGAAAGTTATTAATTATGGAAAAAATTAGAGATGGAAAAAACACCCATTATGTTCAAGACTTTGTTGGGTATAAATTGTCAGAGTGGAATGAAGTGATAGACTATAACGAGATGCTTATATGTTTTAACACATTATCAGGAGCAATATATTTATTCGAAAATGAAGAATACAAAATGTTAGAAGCTGGAGAATTCCAGACTGAAAGAGATTTGCAAGATTTAATGCAAAGTGGAATAATCGTTTCTAATGATTGTGATGAGAGAGAGACATGGATGACATTGTATAGAGAAGCTAGACGAACCAAAAAAAGTGCAGATATTACTATCTGTGTTACAAATAAATGCCAATTCAGATGTATCTACTGTTTTGAAGGTTTAAATAAAAACGAAACATCTATGAGAGCAGATACGGTTGAAGATGTGAAACAATACCTCAAGTCTTCTTTTCCGGATTTGGAAGAATTGTATGTTACGTGGTTTGGTGGAGAACCGCTATTAGGAATGGCTCAGATTGTTAAATTGTCTACCTTCTTTATAGAATATTGCAAATCAAAAAAAGCTAGTTATTTTGCCTATATGACTACAAACGGATATGCACTTACTCCATCAACATTTAAAGTGCTTAATGATAAATGCTTAATTAAATCATATACAATAACTGTAGATGGCCCTTCTTACGTTCACGATAAAAGGAGACCTCTTCGATCGGGACACGGAACATATAGCATTATTTGGAATAATATGCTAAATGCCGTTTCAATGGGAGCTTCTATTGCGCTAAGAGTTACTGTAGACAAAAACAATATTAAAAACATCACCACTCTTATTGACGAGATTGCAAGCAGTACAATGAAAGGGAATGTATTTGTTTGCTTTGCAAGAACATTTGATTTTTCCTTCACACCAAAAGAAATAAGCGAAACGATTTATAATCAAGCAGAATTTGCGAGTGTAGAGTTGGAATTATTAAAATACGCAGAGCAGAAGGGGATATGCAAAATTCTTCCTCCATGGGCAAGTCCGTTAGGTGGATGTATAAGAGATGCAGATATTACTATTGGTGTAGACGGTAAGATATACAAATGCCTAGATACAATTGGTGAAGAGAATTGGGTTATTGGAAATATCAAAGACGGAGGATGCTTTACGACGAATCAGTGGGAAAAAGATTGGCAAACATGGATGCCAACGGATTCTGATGAATGTAGAAAATGCAAGCTTCTTCCCTTGTGCAACGGAGGTTGTCCTCACAATGCTCTATTTGTTGATAAAAAACATTATTCTAACGGGCATTGCCCAGACTGGAAATTCAATTATAAAAACAAAATAAGGCACTTTGTAAATAAAGCATTAAAATAACATGTTAATTCGACAAAGTAAAAGTTCTTTTATACGCCATTTCTCGGGATATAGTTATATTGAGAATCAGGTTACACATCTTCAAAGATTATACAGGCATAAAGAACATGATGTGTTAATGCATTTAAATAGAGTGCCACGCTCTGTTGAAGATTTTATAAAGCTATGCAATGGAATCGAACCTTTGTTTATAGATACATTTTTAGAGGAGTTGATTTCTCTGAAATTTGTAGTTGTTGGAGAAACAAAAGAAGACTTGGATGAAAAAGATTTAAAGTTCTCTCATGCTACCAAAAAAGATATTGAGACACAATTTTCTATATTGCAATTACAGAATAAGCAACCATTAGATCATTTGTGGCTAAAGAGAATAGAAATAGAATTAACCCCAAGATGTAATGAAAGATGCTTGCATTGCTATATACCAAACTCAGACAAGGATAAAGGTGGGTATATGTCTTTTACAATGTTTAAGACTATTATAGACCAGTTTGTTGAATTTGGAGGGATTTCCGTAATCATATCAGGGGGAGAACCGTTCATTCACAAAGACGTTTGTCAAATGTTAAGTTACTGCAGGGAGAAAGATTTAATGATAACGATCTTATCAAATCTTACCCATGTGAGCAAAACGCAAATAGATTTCCTCAAAAGTATAGATATATTCATGTTACAAACTTCTATATATTCCATGAAAAGCGAAACGCATGACTACATAACAAGAAGAAAAGGTTCGTTCGATAAAACAATAGGAGTTTTGGAGGAACTCGTTATGAATAATATTCCTATAATGATTTCATGTCCAATCATGAATTTAAACGTTGAAGATTATGAGAATGTTAAGAGATACGCAAATAATATTGGTGCCGAATTTACATCAGATTATATATTACTAGCTCAATACAACAAAGACGATAGAAATCTGAATGTAAGAATGACAACGTCTCAACTCAGGAATTATTTTGAAAATCTAATCAATTCTTCAGATTATTATTCCGAGTTAATATCTTCTGCAAGAACCGAAGACGAGTTACTTAGTAATCGTTTTGCAATTCGTAAAACATGTAATGTCTTACAAAGTGATTTATGTATATCTTCTAATGGCGTTTTTTTTCCATGTCCTTCCTGGCAAGACTATAAATTAGGGAATATTAATGAATGTGGTATTAAAGATATATGGTTGAAGTCTGAGAAAACAAATAATATAAGGAATATTAAACGAGAAGACTTTATTAAATGCCGTAATTGTAACCTTACGAATTTCTGTGAAATGTGTATGGTTTATAATTACAACGAGAATAAGGGTAATTATTTGGAGGTTTCAAAACGTTTTTGCAAATCTGCAGAAATATTTAGGGATGTCGTCATTAATAGATATAGATCATATGCAAAGAATAATTGAAGAAGAAAACGATTTTTAGTAATTTCAAATTCATAGTTGGAGGCTGCTGCCAATGAAGGAAGTAGCCGACGGAGTACAAAGTGGCTCGATATCCCTGTTTCGTAGGTGATGTCGAGCCTTGTGTTCATAGTGTGTAGATTTTATATCTTGAAATCTCGTTGTCTCTTTTAAAAGCCTCCCTATTCATCACGAACCGAGAGGTCGCCTAACAATATGCACAATCGATTGTGCTGACAGAAAAGTCGAATTTAATAGCCGTACATCACCGCATCATAGACCTCGCACGGCTGGCCGAACTCTGGCGAAAGCGAGAAGTGCGGTTGCTGGCAGGTGTCCCAATCGACGCTGCATCCACGAGGGAAAGTAGAAGCCATAAAGCCGTCAATCAGCTCGATTTCGAGGTCACTAAGCCCTGTCGGGTCATCGTTGGCGATGTAGGGTACTGCGTAGGCAGGAATCTGATAGGTGTCGCAATGTCTCATATTTACTGATGTTTGAGTTTAACTTTTTCCCTTTGGTTTGGAGTCTTTGCTCCTTGCCGTCTGGGGTTTGATTTTACGATGCCCGACAAAGGTAGCCGACCGTCGCATGACAATCGGAAGGTGCCGTTGGCAACTGCCTGAAATACGCTCATCATGCAATAATGAGGAAGATTTCAGCCTGTTGGCAATGAATACCGAGGCCATCCGACAGCGGCACGTTACCTTT